>Ga0114931_10000084_pt1 | contig 95332 bp, 97 predicted proteins | sample 2SBtaG_FD_89579 | JGI IMG/M metagenome (GOLD analysis project Ga0114931, IMG submission 89579) | Deep subsurface microbial communities from Kolumbo volcano to uncover new lineages of life (NeLLi) - 2SBTROV14_V59a metaG | ecosystem: Environmental > Aquatic > Marine > Volcanic | place: Kolumbo...
AATTTGTATCTAAAAGAAATGGAGTTTAGGTATAATTACAGAAAGGTGAATTTGTTAGATTTGTTGGTCAAAATACACTTTAGTCCTAAATTGTCCTAATCACCTAATTTAATATACTCACCCTGGAATATTTAAAGATAACAATATCTACTAGCCTTTAAAAAAATACTACTGTTGTGCTGGCAAATTGCTGCTAAACATGTCGCGATGATACTTAAGCTGATCTCCTACTTTTTTCCAAATCACGATATATTTACCTTCATCTACGATATTACTGTCAGGGCCTTTCATGGTGTAGCGTCCAACCTCAATAGCGGTATCCCCATGGTCCTCAATTTCAACAGAGTTAATTTCTACCTCCTTTATGGCGCCTGCATCAATTAGGCCTTGTAAAAAGTTTTTTATATTCTCTTGGCCGGAAATAACATCGCCGTTTTGTGGTAGTAGCTGCCCATCCTCAGTATAAAAAGAAGCTATAGTCGCTGCATCCCCGTTTTTATAAGCATCAGACCATTTCTGATTATTGGCCTTGATAACCTTAGACACTTCAGGTTCATTGGCACTCGCGTATACAGAAAGGATAGAAAGCAAAAATAAAACTGATACAGTTGACTAATCGTTCAAATAAATGTCGTACAGTGAATAAAATGTTTTAATCAAATATCTATAGATGTTTTTGAAGCGAATCAGCGCTCTTATGCATGGAAAAAATTTATATTCCTTTCTCCGCTCAAGAATTTTACTATTTGTGCATTAAGAAGCATAAGAAGGGGTATAAAAATTCCGCTGTTGTGACTACAACGTCAGCGTGGTTAGCCCTTTAATTATTCGGAGGGCCGGTCAACGGGGCCTGAACCGGCTTTGCGGCACCTATAAACACCACCATCGAGTCCCCGCCCGGGTTTTGGGATGCGGCCAATATTTCAAAGTTGTTAGTAACCCATACGTTTCCGGACGGGTCGGTCTGAACAGACGTGCTCCGTTTAAGACCGTTAAAGAAATAACCAATGGGAGCTATAGGGTCTCCTGTCTCTAAACCCGGCGGGCACTTGCTCGTGTCTTCCCCGCAAAAGTATGAAACAGTCTGTCCGTCAAAGTTCGACACCCAGACGTTACCGGCGCCGTCGACCGAAATACCCCAAGGCATCAGCAGCCCGCCGCCCTTGAACGACCCGATCTCGGTTCCGTCTGAATTTACCTTAATTACAGACGCGTCCGGGTTCATGAAGTCCGGGTCAAAGGTGAGCGCTATGAAATCTATCAAATTTGGTACTGAATTACCATCGCATGGGGCGGTTACAAAGCCCGAATTTGCTACCCATGCGTTTCCGAACATGTCGGTAGCAACACCCATCGGCAGCTTGAACCCGGCCTCGGCCGCCTCATCCCCCGAGACGTTAAATATCAGGTTGCCGTCGGGGTCGAATTTGGCGATGTTAAAGCTTTCATTCCCGGTTACCCATGCGTTTCCGTCAGGGTCTATAGCGATATCAAAAGGCGCTACGACTATAGTCTCATCAGAGTCGTCATTATCTTGTATTACGAATGCCTGGTCGGGGTCTCCGCCGGGGAATATTGTTACATGGTCAGCGCTGCAGCTAGCGATCCAGATGTTGCCGTCAAAGTCAGAAACCGTGCCTTGAGGAAAAAATATCGAGTTCCCGGCCCCTTTAAACCCGCCTATGTCGTCTCCGACTGTAGTAGGGGAAATAGGGGTACCGTCGGGTGCGAACTTCGATACCGACTGAGCCCGGGCCTCCGGATCGAGGGGGCAGCCTACACCCTGAAAGGCGAAGTTCCCTAACCACACGTTCCCATCCGGATCAAGTGTAATGCCGTAGCCTACACCATAAAGCCCGCCGCCCTGGTAGGGGGCTCCCGGAGCGTCGTGACCAGTAGGCGTCAGCCTGAGCACATGGTCGTCGCCGCAGGCTACATCCAATGGGTCATCTCTAAACACAAAGTTATTGGTGATCCACGCGTTCCCGTCGGCGTCAAAAGCCGTGTTTCCGGGGCCGTTCATCTCTTTGCCGTTCCCGACATATCTTATAGCGAGCGTCCATGAGTTGATGAGTTCTGTTGAGTCAAGCGCGGGCCCGTATATCTGCTCCTCCAGGGAAAAATCGAACAGTTCCCCAACGTTCTGCCAGGGGAAATGGGCTATATTGACCACAGCCCGGAGTGTATTTTCGGGTGGAACCCCTCCCGGAGGAGTTGCCAGGTCAAAGAGCGTACTGCACTCTGCCGCCGAGCGTACGCACGAGGCCAGAATATTTGAAAGCGAATTAAATGCGGCGCGGGTCGATGTGCTCTCCCCGTTTGGAAGACTGTCAAGCACCGGGGCTATGCCCCCGCTTGAAAGATCAACCAGGTTCTCTACGATTGCCGCCGCGTTTTGTAAGCCCGGGTATGTCCCGTCGATTCCGTCCTCGGTAAAGAATTGAGCCATAGTGTAAGCCGTTGCCACTGTCGTCCTCTCGTTTATGACAATACCAGGCTCTACCGGCGGCTTGCCGAGTACTGTGGCCAGGCGGACTGAGCTCAACCCGGTTGTTCGCGTTTTCTGGGATAGGTTAATTAAATCGCTGTCGGCCCTTAGGTACAAAACAGCTCTTGAGCTTGTGGGTACGTCGTAGGTAATGCTGAAGAAACCACTGGAATCAGTTACTGCTGTACCCAATTCCTTTATCCCCCGCTCCGTACCTGTCCTGAAAAGAGTGACTCTGGACGATGCGATAGGCTGCTCACCGCTCATAACAAAACCCTTAATATTTGATTTATCATCCGAATTGCATGAGATTAGATAAATTCCCGGGGCTAGCAGTATAAGAAATATGGCAAAGCGCAATATTATCCACCGATAAGAATTAAATATAAGAACCTCCCTTTTATTACACGGCTTCGATATAAGAAAACTCTATTTGAGATTTACATTATAATTCTAAATACAACGGGTTGTGAAATCAATATTGAAAGAATATCAACGCGCTACTTAATATTGAGTCTTTTATGTAACCGTATTATGCTCTCTTTATACCGTATACCATGGAATCCATAAAGCTGGGCTTACCCATATCTCTTAGTGGAAGATACAGCGTTCAGGCGACTGAAAGCTTTCAGGGTCTCTCACTATTCGTATCAGACATAAATCAAGAGGGCGGATTATATATCTCCGAGCTCGGACAAAAAGTCCCGCTTGAGCTCATATACTATGATGACGAAAGCACGGTCGATAAATGCCAAGAGCTGACGGAGAAGCTCATCGTCAATGACGGCGTCGATATACTGATCGGCCCCTATTCAAGCTCGCTCACTCTCTGCGCTGCCGAAGTAGCTGAGTCTCACGGTAAGACTCTCTGGAACCACGGGGGCTCGACGGACGAGATTGGGGAGAGAGGGTTCAATTGCGTAATCAGTACTATTTCTCCCGCAAGCTCCTACATGCGGGGCATTCTTACACTTATAAGAAATACCGACAACGAGGCTCGAAAAGTAGCCGTCCTGAGCGCCTACGACAGCGGGTTCTCTCGGAACATTGCAATAGGCGCTAAAGCCCTGGCGGAGAAGTTGGGTTTTGAAACCGGGGATTTTAAATTTAAATCCGGGCAAGAGGATTTAAAGGGTCTTTTTGAGGAGGTAAGGGAGTTTGAGCCCGATGCTATTCTGGGCATGGGGCGCGCAGAAGACGATATATCAATTGCTAAGGAGATATTCAGAAGCGGTATTAGCGCTAAAGCCTACGGGCTTGTCGTCGCCTCGATAAAGCTCTTCCGGGACACATTCGGCGACTATTCAGAAGGCTTCATATCTGTAAGTCAGTGGGAGAAGGGACTTACGATAGAGCCTGACATAGGGCCTACGCCGGCGGAGTTCTCGGAGCGCTTTAAATCCGTGTACGGAAAAGAGCCCGACTATGTGGCGGCGCAGGGTTATCACATAGGGCTTGTAATACAGCATTGCCTTCATGAATCAGGCACTCTGGACGATGAAGCGTTACGGGAGACTGCAAAGAGTAGGGGGCTTAAAACTTTTTACGGATTTTTCAGGACTGACTCTTCGGGTAACCAGAGGGGGCATGAAACAGTCGTGGTACAGTGGCAGGGTGATCGGAAGGTTATTGTTTATCCCGAGGAATATAAAGAAGCTCCTCTTATCTATTCACTCAAATAAATCATATAGCGCTTACCCGGATTAATGCTGTATCCTTATTGTCATGGACGAGCTTGCGGAAAAGATCGTAGATGCAAGGGATAAATTGACGGGGGCCGCTAGTATCATAGTGCTTACCGGCGCCGGTATATCCGCTGAGAGCGGTATCCCCACGTTCAGGGGACAGGAAGGGTTGTGGCAGAGCTTCAGGCCCGAAGAGCTTGCGACGCCCGAAGCCTTCTGGAAAGACCCGAAGCTCGTTTGGGAATGGTATGAGTGGAGACGGAATATCGTAAAGCAAGCTAAACCCAACCCGGGCCACTACGCTCTTGCGGAGCTTGAGGCCGAGACTCATAATTTCACCCTTATTACGCAAAATATCGATGGTCTCCACCAGATGTCGGGTAACCGGAATATAGTAGAGATTCACGGTAACCTATGGCAGGTGCGCTGCACCAAATGCGGCGACATAGTGGAGAACCATGACGTACCCATGAGAGAGCTTCCGCCCAGGTGTCGAAAGTGCGGTGAGATAGGGCGCCCCAATGTAGTCTGGTTTAATGAAGTGATCCCGATGGAGGTCATTGACAGCTCGCTTAAAGCCATAGAAGAGTGCGATGTAATGCTTATCGTGGGTACTTCCGGGATTGTCGAGCCCGCGGCGTCTATGGGCCTTGTAGCCAAGCAAACAGGTAAGTGCGTAATTGAAATTAATCTCGAGATGACGCCGAGCTCTCCTCTATACGACCTCACATTGCTTGGGAAATCAGGCGAGATACTGCCGCTTCTCTATACGACCGACCGGACTTACAGCTAGGATAGCCGGAGCGGTTCTCAGATAATACTCAATTGAAATCAATGGATTTATTTCCGGCAAGCCTGAGGGCTACTTTAATTGCCGATATCATGCTGGTCGGATCGGCGTTCCCGTCCCAGGCTATATCAAAAGCCGTTCCGTGATCAGGGGATGTCCTGATTATAGGCAGCCCGAGCGTTATGTTTACCCCGTCTTCGAATGAAAGCATTTTAAACGGCACCAGCCCCTGGTCGTGATACATTGCCACGACCACGTCCCATGTGCCTTGGTTCGCATAGTAAAAGAGAGTGTCGGCGGGCATCGGCCCTGTTACGTCTATTCCGATTTCCCTTGCCTTTGAGACGGCGGGCCCGATACTCTCTATTTCTTCCCTTCCGAACACTCCCGACTCCCCTGCGTGGGGGTTCAGGCCACACACGGCTATCCTCGGCATCGGGATTTTAAAAAGGTTGATAAGCGAATCGTTTGCAGTGAGTATGGTTGAGAACACTTTATCTAAAGTGATTAGCCCCGGGACGTTCGATAGGGCTGTATGTATTGTCACAAGCACTACCCTGAAGCTTGAGCCTTCAAACATCATTACCGCTTCTTCCGTATTTGTCAGATCAGCGAGCATTTCCGTATGCCCCGGATAGCCTGATCCTGCCATATGTGTCGATTCTTTACAAATGGGCGCAGTGACAATAGCGTCAATCTCTTTTTTAAGCGCCGACTCCACGGCTTTTTCAATATATGCTAGACTTGCCCTTCCAGAGGCCTCATCAGCTTTACCCGGCATTAAATCCTCTATTTTAAAATTACCCGACTCGATCAGCTCGCATTCAACCTCGTTTCCCACAAGCTTCACAGCCTTTTCAAACACTTGGGCGCTTCCGAACACGACGGGTTCGCACAGCTCCCGTATCTCTGCCGAGCCCAGAGCCTTTACCACTATCTCAGGCCCGATACCGTTTAAGTCGCCCATTGTAATTGCGATTCTGGGTTTTTTTCTCATAACAACACCAAATGCGGATTAAGCCCACCAGGTCATCTTAATGCTTAGATTAAATTAAATAACCTCTCAGTATTGGCGCGGGTGATTTCAGCTATTTCTTCAAGCGCCACACCCCTTACCCGGGCTATTGTATCAGCCACGTATCTGACATAAGAAGGCTCGTTTCTCTTCCCCCTATACGGAACAGGGGCAAGGTACGGGGAGTCCGTTTCAATCAGAATTCTGTCCCCGGGTATGTTCTTTGCCGCGTCCCTAATCTCTTCTGACTTTTTAAAAGTGACGATGCCGGAGAACGAAATATAAAACCCTAGGTCCAGGTACTCCCTAGCCTGCGCATAGTCCCCTGTAAAACAGTGGATTACGCCGGTTTTAGACGATACATCCTCTTCCCTTAAAATAGCGCCAAGGTCCTGGCCCGCATCCCTTACGTGTATCACGATCGGAAGCTCGTGTTTTTTGCCGAGCTGAATATGCTCGATGAGGGATTTTATCTGCACCTCTTTGTCTGAGTTCATATAGAAATAATCGAGCCCCGTTTCACCCACTGCTACCACCTCGGGTTCTTCTATGAGAGATTCGATCTCTTCGATTACTTTTTTATTCGTTGTATTTGCGTTGTGCGGATGGATTCCGACCGCAGCGTATATGTTTTCATTTGTGCGGGCTATCCCCACGGTATCGACGGAAGAGCTCAAGCTCGATGAGATTGCGACTAATCTTTCAATCCCCGCTTCCCGGGCTCTCTTGAGCACTTCGGGTAATTCTTCAAGGGAATCCAGATGTGCATGGCTGTCAATCAACATTATTTATCAGATTTTTCTTTTATTAGCTCAAGCGATGGGGACGTGGGGTCAGATTTACCGCTGCCTTTTTCTTTTAACAGGTCCTTTAGCTCACTCATAAACTGGTTTACGTCTTTAAACGATCTGTATACGGATGCGAATCTGACGTAGGCGACTTCGTCTATTTCATAGAGCTTGCTTATTACCCTCTCACCTATTTCAGCGCTGTTTATCTCGCGATCGCCCCTTTCCTGAAATTCCCTCTCGAGTCCGGACACAAAGCTCTCTATCACGTCCATACTGATAGGTCTTTTTTCGCAGGCCTTTGTCATTCCAGACACTATTTTGCTCCGGTCAAACGGTTCCCTGACCCCGTCTTTCTTTACAATCATGAGCTCTACTTCTTCTACCCTCTCATAAGTGGTAAAACGGCTTGCGCAGTCAAGACATTCGCGTCTGCGCCTGATGGAGGTCTCGTCTTTAGCCAGTCGGGAATCTATAACTTTACTCTCGAGGCTTGAGCAAAAGGGACATTTCATCTAAGTTAGCCTGTGAGAGTAAATCGGGAATTTTTTGCACAGCTCCCGCACGTCGTCTTTTATACGGGAGAGAATATTCTCATTGCCCGGGTTATTTAGAGCTTCTCTCATAAACGCCGATATAATTTCCATCTCCTCTTCTTTCATACCCCTGGTAGTGACGGCAGGCGTACCTATCCTTATTCCGCTCGTTACGGCGGGGGGCCTCGGATCAAAAGGTATGGCGTTTTTGTTTACTGTAATACCGGCTTGTTCGAGCGTTTCCTCTGCGATCTGTCCCGTAAGCTCTGTATCTCTGAGGTCTACCAGTACGAGGTGAGTATCGGTGCCTCCGGAGACCAGTTTCAGCCCGCCCTCGGACATACGTTCCCCGAGGCGCTTTGCATTTTTGACAATCTGACTCTGGTATTCCTTAAACTCTGGCTGGAGCGCTTCTTTAAACGCTACGGCTTTTGCCGCTATTACGTGCATCAGCGGGCCCCCTTGCGTGCCCGGGAACACCCTGCTGTTGATCTTCTTTCTATGTTCTTCTTTCATCATGACCATGCCGCCCCGGGGACCTCTCAGAGTCTTGTGGGTGGTCGTGGTTACGTAATCACAGTGGGGCACAGGGTCTGAGTAGAGACCTGCTACAACAAGGCCTGCCGGATGTGCGATGTCTGCCATCAGCAGCGCCCCTGCTTCATCAGCTATTTCCCTGAATTTAGCGAAATCTATGTCTCTTGGGTAAGCGCTCCACCCAACCACAATAAGCTTCGGGCTGTGCTCTTGCGCAAGCTTTCTCACCTGCTCGTAGTCTATTAAATTCGTGTCCTCAGTCACGCCGTATGGGACTATGTTAAAAAGCCGGCCCGAGAAATTCACAGGGCTTCCGTGAGTCAGGTGACCTCCGTGGTCAAGGCTCATTCCGAGCACCGTATCACCGGGCTCGACAGCCGCGAAGTACACTGCCATATTTGCCTGTGCGCCCGAGTGGGGCTGTACGTTTACGGCGTCCGCCCCGAAAAGCTCAAGAGCCCTGTCTCTGGCCAGGTCCTCGGCTATGTCTACAAACTCGCAGCCCCCGTAGTATCTTCGCCCGGGAAGCCCTTCGGCGTATTTATTGGTAAGTACCGAGCCGAGTGCTTCGAGTACCGCTTCGCTCACATAGTTTTCAGATGCGATCAGCTCGAGCTTATACTCCTGACGCTCTGTTTCAGACATAATTACCCTGGCTATTTCCGGATCGACTTTTTCTAGAATTGACATTCAGACACTACCCCCTGATATGAACGAATAGCCTATCAAATATTGCCCTGGTTGGCAAGCTCGGCGGGTTTGCTTCTGGATAGCGCACACAACCTCTTTTCGAAGCATTATTATGGTTTTACATATTATACGGGATTGCAACTGCTAGTATTGTTGCTTAAAATAGAACTTTACAGGGGGCGATCAAAATACTCACATACCTATCGGATACAGACGTTTCAATTATATTTCTACAGCCGGGAAATAGGGGTTGCAACCTAATGGAAAACTACAGGAGTGGACAAAACTCGGGTGAGCGAATAAAGTTAATGAGTGATTATAGGGGTAGCGACAATAGCGGGTTAACCAAACCCGATTAGGGGAACGGGGCTCAAGACCACGACTCCCAGCCCTTTGACTCTAGAGACCAAACTCAAAATTCCAAGAGTGGTAATGATATTTTATGAGTGGTAATGATATTTTAAAAGAATTGTCGGTGTATCACGGGCGCGCATTTAAGAGTGTGGTCGAGAACCTGCCCGAAGTTTTTTTTAGTCTTACACTTAAGGGGAGAATAGGCTATCTCAACCCGGCGTTCCAATTAAAAACCGGCTGGACATGTGAGGATTGGATAGGCAAACCGTTTACAAATCTTATACATCCGGATGATTTAGCGTATGCAGAGAAAAGCCTTGACCGGTTTATAAGCGGAGAGGGTATGTGCTCTGTAGAAATCACTTTTCTGACCAAAGGCGGCAGCCCTTTAATCGGACAGGTATCAGCCGTTCTCCATAAAGAAGACGGGGAAATAATCAATATATTGGGCATGGTTTATGATATTACTGAAAGAAAAAAGACTGAGGAGATGCTTGCTGCTCAGGAAGAACGGATACGGGCGCTATATGAAATATCTGCTGAGCCCGGGTTCAGTATAGATCAGCAGATAACCGAAACAATTAAGACGGGCTGCGACAAGCTTGGATTAGACATAGGGGCAATCAGCAATATTGTAGGTAAAGACTATACGGTACTTTATTGTTTTGATAAGTTGGAAGCCCTCACGCAAGGGCTTAAGTTTGACTTAGACAACACCTACTGCAGCATCACGCTTGCAGAAAATGATATTATAGCTTTGGATCATGTGGGTATCTCCGAATATAAAGAACGCGATTGCTATAAGGAATGTAAGCTCGAATCCTATATAGCGGTCCCGCTAAGCGTTAAGGGCGAGATATTCGGCACTATCAATTTTTCGAGTCCGAGACCTAGAGAGATACCTTTTAACAACGCAGATAAGGAATTTGTCAGACTGATAGGCCGGTGGGTAAGTACCATGATTGAGCGAAAGCAGGCTGAAGCCGTGCTTAGCGATAAGGAAGAGCTATACAGGACCCTCGTTGAAAACGCCCATAATCTCATAGTCAAGTCGAAGATTGACGGGACTCTGATATATCTGAGTTCAAACCACAAGGATCTCCTGGGTTACGGTGTGTCGGATCTCATGGGTAAATCGGTTTTTGACTATATTCACGAGGGCGATCGCAAACCAGTGACATCTGAATTCATGAGGGCGCTGATGACAAATAGCGCAGCGAATGCAGTGTTCAGGTTTAAGCATAAAAACGGCGGATGGAGGTGGCTCGAGAGCGCAGGTAAGTTCTTTAAGACATCAAACGGCGAACTCCGTTGGGTTATAGATTCCCGGGACATAACGGAGCGCAAAAGGGCTGAGGAGCAGCTCCGGAAATCACTAAGAGAAAAGGAATCTCTTCTTCGCGAAATACACCACAGGGTAAAGAATAATCTCCAGGTGATCTTGAGTCTCCTGAGTCTGCAGTCCGATTATGCAAAGGATACAGACTCCTCAAAGCTTTTTGACGAAAGCCAGAACCGTATTTCCACGATAGCTTTAATATACGAACAGCTATACCAGTCCGAAGACCCGGCCGAGATCAATGTCGGGGAATATATAGGCAATCTTACCCAAAACCTGCTCACGATATACGGGGACGAGGGGAGTAATGTCAGTGTGGAATTAAGCACTGGTGATCTGAGTGTAGACATAGATACTGCAATACCGTGTGGGCTTATAATAAACGAGCTGTTCTCTAACTGCTTAAATCATGCATTTGTCCCGAAGCCCGGCAATAAAACCAATGGAAGCACAAACAATTTAATATCCGTCAGATTCAATTCGAATAACAGCGGGAGCCTAGTTCTCATAGTTAAAGACAACGGGGTGGGGCTTCCGGAGGGGCTCGATTATAAAGATACCGAGTCCCTGGGTCTTCAGCTCGTATGCACGCTCACTGAGCAGCTGGGAGGTGTTATAGAGGTTGAGAACGGGCTCGGATGCGAATTCAAGGTCACATTCCCATCCGGTGTTTGAACACGTCGGGATTCTTATTGAAACAGGGTCTTATCGGCCTTTAAAGAGTTGCCAAAAACTTACAGTAAACTATATATTGATCTGAACATCGAAGCTGCCTATATTGACTTTGGTTGCAAGACCGTTCTTCCAGCATATATCTCTGGTACCGCCCTGCATATCCTTTGGAACAAGAAGTGAGAGTTTTACGCCAAGCTCGGAGAGCTCTTTCCACTTTGGAACCCTTTGTTCATTTATAGTCTCTTTGGTCTCGACCTCGACTATCTGAACTATCTGGCCGTAGTTTACGAAAACGGCGTCAGGGTATTTACCCTCGAGCTCAAAATTATTTTCTTCACCTGGGTTTATATGCACATCACTGTAGATACGGGAATATTTCCCCCCGACTCTCCTTATAACCCAGTCATGAAGGAACTGCTCATCCGTCGATCTTTCCATACCTTTCCCCCCACATCAGTTTCGTTTTCAGAATAGTAAAGAAATCCCTAAACGGCGATTTTATTAATTTTACGGACAACGCCGATTTATGTACCTCTACTTCGTCCCCAGTATTGAGCCTTACTCCAATCTGTCCGTCTAGCGTTAGATAAGTGTCGGGCTCATGCGTCGATACTTTTATCTCCACCTTCATATCGCTTGGAACAATCAGAGGTCTGTTTGTCAGGGTGTGCGGGCATATAGGGGTTACAATGATTACAGGCAGTCCTGGATGGACAATCGGCCCGCCCGCCGAAAGGGAATAAGCGGTCGAGCCGGTAGGGGTGGACAATATTATGCCGTCCGCTTTGTAAGTAGTCACATGAGAGCCGTTTATAAAAATTGCAAGGTCGATAATCCTTGCAACGGCGCCCTTATTTATTACGACGTCGTTAAGTACTTCGTAGGTACCTATATTATTGTCCCCCCGCCTGATTGTAGCAGAGAGCATTTTCCTGTTCTCAATCTCATAATCCCCTGAAATAATGCGCTCCGTCATGGCGTAAATCTCGTCCACTGTGATTTCGGTAAGAAACCCGAGCCCACCCAGATTCAATCCTAGTATCGGGGTGCCGTGCTTGCACGCCATTCTCGCTACCTCAAGGAACGTACCGTCACCGCCGAATACAAGGATTATTTCAACAAGCCCCGGTATCTCCTCACGCGGCGCGGACTTGTGATTATGTATTTTTTTACCGAGCGCTTCTTCCAGATATACCTCGACGTCTTTATCCCTGAGCCATTCGCATAGCCCCTCTGCTATATCGAACGTTTGCCTGAGGTTTGTCTTTCCGATAATCCCTATTTTCAAAATAGATTCACTCCGCTTGAAGATTCGAGTTTTAAACCCGTTTGTAAGTTGAGGACCATAAATATACCAGCCGCGCGGTGCAATCTAAAGATCATCTGTTATTAGCGATATAACGCGGCACCAGTTTGCTCAGCCCGACGTCCACAGCAAGTAGCTTTTTATAAACTCGCCCAAAGCACCATCCAGCACAGGGTCTACATTGCCGGTCTCGTACCCGGTTCTGTGGTCTTTTATCATCCGGTAGGGGTGAAGCACGTAGGAGCGTATCTGACTCCCCCACCCGATCTCCTTTTTAGTGGCGTTGAGCTCATCTATTTTCTCCATCTGTTTTTCTCTCTCAAGCTCATACAGCCGGGCCCTGAGTATCTTCATCGCGGTTGCCCTGTTTTGGTGCTGAGACCTCTCGTTCTGACAGCTTACGACGATCCCCGAGGGCAGGTGGGTAATCCTTATAGCGGAGTCCGTTTTATTGACGTGCTGTCCACCGGCGCCGCTTGCCCTGTAGGTATCGACTCTTAAGTCTTTCTCGTCCACTTCTACTTCAATGCTCTCGTCAATCTCAGGCGAGACGAATACTGAAGCAAAGGACGTGTGTCTTCTTTTATTGGAATCAAAAGGGGAGATACGCACAAGACGGTGAACGCCGCTCTCGCCCTTTAGGTACCCAAAGGCGTAATCACCGTTAACCATAAAAGTAGCGCTTTTAAGCCCCGCGTCGTCCCCCTCCTGGTATTCGACCATGTTTGTGGCGAACCCGCTTCTTTCGGCGTATCTCAGGTACATTCTGAGTAGCATATCGGCCCAGTCCTGGGCCTCTGTGCCGCCCGCTCCCGCATTAATCGAAACTATCGCGTTTCTCGGGTCATCGACCCCACCCAGAATTCTTTTAAACTCCAGTTCTTCCACCTTGGTCGTTATCTCGGTTAATTTTTCCGTGGCTTCCCGGTATGCGTCTTCATCCTGTTCCTCTGAACAGAGCTCTTCCAGCACTTCTACGTCCTCAAGCTCGAGCGAGAGTTTTTTCCAGACGTCAATCGAGTCTCTTATTCGCGTCTGTTCTCTAAGAGTCTCCTGTGCCCTTTCGGCATTATCCCAAAATCCAGGACTCCCCGTCAGCTCTTCAAGCTCCCTTAGTCGCGACTCCTGTCCAGGGAGGTCAAAGAAACTCTCCGAGTACAGCGAGCCTTTTCTTAAGACTCTTAATCTGCTCTTTATTCTCTCCGATCATTTGGTTCTCCCAAGCATGATTTGAATATTATGATTTGAAAATATTATAGAATGTAGTTTGAAAATACTATAAAGTTTCAGACTATATTTGCAAGACCGCACGTAATTTCTGCCCTGTTGAAATATTTTGGATGTTGGGTAGATTCATATTGATCTTCTGCCTGACAATTCACACATAACATAGGGATGAACACTGAGTAAAAACAAATGTATTTGTATTGTTTGAAGATTATCCATGTTGATTTATGTGCCAGGGAATGAAGTCGGCCGAGGGTTTGTGACACTATTTAAAAAAGGAGAAATCGAAGTGAAAAAATATCTGTTTACACCAGGGCCGGTACCCGTACCGAGCGAAGTTTTGATAGAAATGGCAAAACCCGTTATCCATCACAGGACAGGGGAGTTCGAGAGTATATTCGCTGAGGTTCGTGAGGGACTTAAATACATCTACGAGACAGAGCAGGAGGTTTTCATACTGGCTGCTTCGGGAACGGGCGCAATGGAAGCATCTGTGGCAAACACGCTCTCAAGAGGCAATAAAGCTTTGGTCGTAAACGGCGGTAAATTCGGGGAAAGGTGGGGAAAGATATGCAGGGCATACGGCGTCGAGGTAGAGGAGCTCATGGTTGAATGGGGAAAGGAAGTGGCCCCGGGGGAAATTGAAAAAGCTCTGGAAGCCGACCCTTCGATAAGCGCTGTAATGATACAGGCGAGCGAAACCTCTACGGGCGTTAAGCACCCTACAAAAGAGATTGCGGAGATTACCGGAAAAAGAGATGATGTAATTCTGATAGTAGACGGTATAACGGGGGTGGGTGTATTTCCGCTTCCATTCGATAAATGGGGCATAGACGTGCTCGTCGGCGGTTCTCAGAAAGCTTTTATGCTGCCTCCGGGGCTCTCTTTCGCGGCGATGAGCGACAAGGCCTGGAAGTTTTATGAAAAGTCAGATCTTCCGAAGTTCTATTTCGATTTTAAACCCGCTTTAAAAAACGCGGAAAAAAACACTACCACATTTACTCCGGCAGTGACTCTTATAATAGGCCTGGCCGCGGTCCTAAGAAGATTCATGGCAGAAGGCCGGGAGAATATGCACGCGCGCCATACCAGGCTGGCCCTTGCCATGAGAGAGTCTATGAGAGCGATCGGTCTTGAGCCCTTTGTGCAGGACACTCCGAGCACCGCGCTTACAACGATAATTGCCCCTCCGGATATAGGAGCCGCCAAAGTTATCGCATCGCTCAGGGACGATTACGGCATAACCGTTGCAGGAGGCCAGGACCAGGCGAAAGGGAAAATTTTCAGGGTCTCTCACATCGGCGATATTGGCAAGACCGATACTCTGTCGATAGTCGCAGCGATTGAAAGCGTCCTCGGCGGGCTCGGCTACGATTTTGATTTCGGGGCCGCAACTAAAAAAGCCTCTGAAGTCCTAAGTGAGGATTAACTTCTGCGGCTTCTCTGAGTTTTAGGATGTTACTCGTGTGATCTGAAAACATGTGCCGAAAGGCTTGGTAAAACTAGTTAGTGAGTGGATGGCTCTAGGCCTGTTTGCCATTTATATTATCATAACACTGCTCGTTATTATCTTCACAGTCGATAGTCTCTACCTGAAGCGTTACGTGAGTAATATGGAATTTCTCAAAAAGATTTTTTTTAATTTCACGGACCAGTTTTTCTCCCCTCTGCATATCATTGATAACCAAATGGGCGCTCAGAGATTCAAACCCCTGGGTCAGGGTCCATACGTGGAGGTCATGGACGCTGACCACTCCCTCGCATGAGCATATTGAGCTCTGTACCGATTTAAGATCAAGACCCTTTGGCGTCCCTTCGAGAAGAATATGGACCGATTCTCTGAACAGGACCCATGCCCCCCTGATTATTAAGACTGAAACAATGATACTTACAATTGAGTCCGCGTAATACCATTTTGTCTGAATCATAATGACGCCAGCTATAATAGCTCCTACGGAGCCGAGCGCGTCACTAAGCACATGGTACAGTGCTCCTCGTATGTTCAAGTTGCCGCTCTGATACTTATATAATATATAGGCCGCCAGGAGGTTTATGCATAAGCCGACTACAGCGACTACTGTCATTTCAAGGCTCTTCACTTCATGGGGGTTCTGAATTCTTTTAAACGCTTCGAACACAATCCCTAAGGAGATCGCGAATAAAAGCAGGCTGTTGAAGAAAGCCCCGATAATCTCGGCTCTATAGTACCCGTAAGTCTTTGTATGCGTTGCCGGTCTCTGGGTAATCCATATAGCAATATATGCAATTAAGAGCGCGAATACGTCGGTGAGCATATGGGTTGCATCCGAGAGGAGCGCAAGACTACCAGTGTAAAATCCGGCGCCCGCCTCTATGAACATAAAGCACGCGGTGAGCACAAGCACTATGGTTAGAGCTTTTTTTTGATCTGTGCCCGCCGGGCCATGGCTGTGATTGTGGTCGTGTTGTCCCATCTGAATTAAAAATACACACGGGCTCGGGTGGAGTCAAAGCACTGGGCTTTTCTATACATGGTCCGGTTATGAAGCTATTTTCTTGGCAGAAACCGCAAAGTGCCGGTCTCGTATAGGGTCACTGTCGAGCTCTGAAATCAGATATCCGATACGGTATTGATCTCCCGGGAAATAGTAGAGCCTTATGCCCTGAGGCGTGACCAGGTATAGCCCTTGCTTTCTGGTATCGTCGGGCAAATCTACTTCATAGATAGGGAAGCCGACAGTACCACCTCCGATATTTACCCGGCGTCTCTCGCTTCTTAATTTTTTTACGCTTTTCGCAATACCCCAGACCTTGGGAAAGACCTGGCCGTTTACTCTAATTTTCATATCCGACCTCATTAAGATACTGTGCTTAAGGGATCATGACCCTGAAACCCTGATTTCCGTGATAAGCCCCGTGCAGGTGATTATTTTATCTAATTTTTCGTCTCTTTGGTATAAATAACGGTACTCAAACTTCTCTCCGCAAGTCCCACAATTGAGCTCCTCTTCATTCCCTGCCTCATCTGCCCACCGTTCGCAAGCGCCGCAGTAATTGTCCATCTCTTCGTACCAGGCTAAATGAGAATACAATAGCTCATTAAGCCCCCTCTTGCCCAGGGTCGGAGCCCACTGTATCAAGTCCTCTATTATCCTCTCTCTGAACTTAAGCGGAACTTCGGATAGGTCGCCCGAATAGATTTCGTTTTCGTTTACATAAATTTTGCAATTAAAGGGCTTTTCGACTGCCATATCGGTATTGATAAAGATACTGACTTATTAATGAACCCGAAAGGGGTTATGTCTAGTGTTCAGGTCCCTTTCAGTTGCTCATAGCCTCGGCGCCGAGCACGCTGGCTACAGCCTCCTGTATCTGGTCCACAGAGAAGGGTTTCTTTATTATTTTGTAAGCCCCACCCTCTGAAATCTCGTCTGGAAGCTGCTCCTCAGAGCGTCCGCTTATTATTACAACGGTGGAGTTCGGGTCGATTGTCCCTATGTCTCTTAAAACTTCAACGCCGTCTTTTTTGGGCATCGAAAGATCAAGGAATATAATATCGAAATGGTTTTGTTTAATTAGACCCAGAGCACTCTCACCGTTACCTGCGGTCATAACGTTATGGCCTGTGCTCGATAGGCACTCCCTTATTATATCTCGTATAAATTCCTCGTCATCCACTACTAGGATATTCCCCTTTCTCCTGAGCTCAAGGACCTTTGCGCTCTCGGCTTTGTGTCCGGTGTTGGCGCTAGCGCTTCTGGTAAGAGTCTGTACGTTTGGCAGGAGTATTGTGAAAGTGGTTCCTTTGTCGATTTCACTGCTTACATCAATCCGCCCGCCGTGGCGCTCGATTATAGCATATATTACCGAAAGCCCGAGCCCTGTGCCCGATTTTGTGCCTTCACTGAACTTTGTGGTGAAAAACGGCTCGAAGATCCTCGGCAGGTTCTCGTTCGATATGCCGCTCCCGGTATCCGAGAAATCGATTCTTACGTTATTGTTCTCTAATTTTGTGCTTATAGCTATGGCTCCTCCGTTCTGCATAGCGTGCTTTGAGTTTATTGCGAGGTTCAGAAAAACCTGCTGAAGCTCGCCCAAATTCAGCCTGATAGCCGGCACTTTTTCGTAGTTCCGGAGTATCTTAATTCCTTCTGTTGCGAAGGTGTGCTCTACCAGGCTTAGCGCGTCGTCGATTACGTTCTCTATCTGAGCGACTTGAAACTTCTCACCCTTTTGCCTTGAGAATGTAAGGAGCTTGTTTACGATTTCAACAGCTCTGTCGGAAGCCTTTTCTATAACTTCGAGGTCTTTTCTCACACCCTCTACGTTCTCTCTCGTGAGCGCAAGGCTGGTGTAACCGATGATGCCCGAGAGTATGTTGTTAAATTCGTGTGCGACCCCTGCCGCAAGCTGCCCGACACCAGACATCTTTGCCGAGTGAATGAGCTGGGCCTCGAGTTTTTTCTTTTCCGTTATATCTTCGGTTGCGACGATAACGCCGAATATCTCTCCCGTTTCAAAGTCCACCAGCGGCGAGAGAGTAACCTCAAGGAATTCCCCCCCCCACTTGAGCTCGTGCTTTGTGGAATAAGTAGGCTCGCTAAGTATCCTCGGTATAATAGTCTCAAAGTTTATCCCGTCTAAGACGCTGCTGAGCTTCTCGCCTATACAGTCCTTTTTAAAAATCTCCTTTGTCTTTGGGTTTGCGCTCTGTATGACGAGGTCCCTGTTGGTTGTGATAATACTCTCAATCGTGCTGTTTAGGGTGTTCTCCAGCTGACGGTTTCTTTCTTTCACTTTTTGCTCGAGGTTAGTATTAAGCTCTTTTAAGTCCCTTAAAAGTCCTGCGTTTTGCTTGTATAAATCAAATCTTTCGACGGCGTGCTCTATCACGTTTTTGAGCTTGCTGTAATCAAGCGGCTTTATGAGGTAGTCAAAGGCTCCGTTCTGTACCGCTTCCACCGCTGTCTCTAGGGAAGCGAACCCTGTCATCAGAATTACCGGAATATGAGGGTCTTTATTCCTTATTTCCTCAAGGAGGTCTATACCGCTTTTTTTAGGCATCTTAATGTCTGAGATAACTACGTCGAAAGATGTGGTTTTTAAAAGCTCTATTGCCTTCTCACAGTTATTTGCAACTACCACTTCGTAGCCTTCTTTAGTCAGGATGTCAGCGATGATTTTCAGAATCAGATGCTCATCGTCAACGACTAAAATCCTTTTAGTATTATCCATATTCCTCTCCTTTAACGCCATTATTTTTATTGCTGGGGAGCTCTATTTTAAATAATGTGCCTTCGCCTTTTTCGCTCCGGACAATTATCCTGCCTTGGTGCTCCTCTATTATCTTATAGGCAATAGATAGCCCAAGCCCAGTTCCCATATCTTTCTTTGTAAAAAACGGGTCGAAAATTTTGCTCAGGTCCTTCTCTTCTATACCTGCGCCCGTGTCTTTAAAGCTCACGTATACGTTTTCGTTCTCTGTATTAACCGACTTAGTTTTTTCCCAACTAGTCTCTATCGTCAGGTCGCCGCCTTCGGGCATAGCCTGTATGGCGTTTACTATAATATTAATAAACACCTGCCATAGCTGGTTAGAGTCGGCCATTATGTCGGGAACGTCGTCTTTTAGGTTCTTGATGAGGGTAATGTTATTATCTGAGAGCTGTTTTCTAATGAGTACGACCACGTTTTCAACCACGCTGTTTACGTTTACCTTTTCAAAATGCGGCGGCTCTGCCTTTAAGAACTTAAGCAGGCTGTCGATCAGTGTGTTCGTCCTTTCTATCTCGTGCTTGATATACTCCAGATACTCCCCGACCACTTCTTCGTTCTCCTCGTTAGTCATATAGGTGGAGAGATAGTATCTCGCCCCTTCAATTATATTGAGCGGGTTCCTGATTTCGTGAGCCACGCCCGCGGCAAGCTGGCCGATAGCGGACATTTTCTCTGCGTGAACGAGCTGATCCTGCGTGTCTTTAAGCTCGGTATTTGCAAGCTCGAGTTTTTTCGCATAGTCCTCTACCAGTTTAAAGGCAAGAGCGTTCTCTACTGCGATTGCGCTCTGGTTTGCAAGCAGGCGGAGCAGGGTGATATCCATTGTAGTATAGGTAAGTCCCGATTTTTTATCCCCGAGAGCAATAAAACCGATCAGCTGTTTTTTGAAAAACAACGGCATGATAAGAGAAGCCTCGAATCTCTTAAACTCTTTCATAAGCTCCTCTGAGCTGCTTATATATTTCTCATCGGCTATCAGGTCCTCTTTGAATATCTCCTTTTTATACTTATTGAAGCTCTCTACAAGAATGTTTGTGCTTTCAATGTTTTTATTTCCTTCTATATCCGTCTTCTCGCTACAGTAATAAACCTCATAGATGCCCCTGTCTTCGTTATATATAGCCACTGATACGGGGCTTGAAAACATAGTGCTCTCGATAACGCTGATGATCTTATCTATGATCATATCTATACTGAGAAGAGATGTCATAGCGTAGCTCACTTCCTCTACAGTCCTTCTGTAGTCGTATTTCTTTCTGAAGAATGTTAAGTCCACAATCCCCTGTATGCGGTTTTTAAGCGGGTTCAGAGCGAGTACCAGGAAACTGCTCATGATCAGGAAGAAAGCCGGGTTCTTCCACCCGCCGTGTTGCGCATAGGCCATGTTAAAGGTCAGGACCATAAGAGCGAATACCGCTCCTACGGTTCCCGTTAATAGTCCGTATGTGATCGTTTTCTGTATGATTACATCGATATCAAACAATTTATGTTTGATAATCGCGTAGGCAATCGAAAGGGGAAATAGAATTACGGGCAGGGCCATCAGGTTGAAAGGCATGTTTAATTTAAATATTGTGATGCCCGCTACGGCTGAAGCGGGGAGTATGAGACCCAGTAAGCATCCAATGAAAATTATCTGGGCCCTTTGCTTTTCAAGGGCCGATTCCGAGCGCAGGTAAGTGAATAAAGACGAAAGCGGGAAAATTGCGGCACTTAAGAGCAAGTAAATCCACATAGAGATGTTCGCAATTTTCCAGGTGCTATAGGAATCGAAGAAAAATATCATAAGGCCGTAAATCAGTAGAGATAAAATTAAAAACGGGAGCGTCGCGAAGTACCGGGATTTCTCCTTAATTTTAGTGTCCGATGGGAAGATGAACATCAAGTAAATTCCAAACACAGGGCTGAAAATCATTGCAAAAAGGGTAATTTCATCAAAGTAATACGTAGCTTGGGCATCGAACGAGCCCACAAACCAAATACCCAGCGCCGTGCAGAAGAGGAAGAGCGCTTTACCAGCTGAATCATCGGGCTTTATATAAATGACAAAAACGCCGATTATAAAAAATACTACTCCGATTAGATAAATTACACCGAATACCAACAGCAGGTCTTTGGCGGAGAGCCTCTGTATGGGTATTGTAATGTCAAAAAACCGCCCGTTTCTCTCTATTGTATAATCTACCTTCTCTCCGATTGAAAGAGTGCCAATCATGCTATAGATTTCTTCGGGAGTGGATACTTTCTCCCCGTTTACCAAAACTACTTTGTCATTGAACCTCTTTAACTTATCGCCGTTTATCGTAGTAGGAGATATATCGGTGATTACCAGATTGTCATAGAAGAAAAACCCCGGGTATGTTTTGTCCACCCACTTGAGCCCGAGAATGAAGTTGGCTGCACAAAAGCCAAGCAGCACAACAATAACGATGCCGAATAAGGGTCTTGAAAAGTCTTTAGAATTCTGCTCGAACGTCATTTTAATTTAATACCTGCTCCTTATTAACTAATAACCGGGCTCTTGCTATATATCTCCCAGTCGGCATTGACCGTTGATCCTAATTTCTCGATGGCCCTTCTCGACGCGATATTATCTTCCAAAATCCATGTCAATGCTGCCCTTTCGTATCCGTTATTTATCATTGCTTCACATACTTTGCTTAGAAGCGCAGCTCCGAGCCCCCTTCCGCGGAATTCCGGGGATGTCCCAACAATAGTCACTGCTCCCTTATTGATCTTTCTTAACTGAAGCGGGATCTTGATAAGCTTGTGGAGTTTTGTCTCACCTGCAAGACCACTGAAAATAGCCGCATAATCCGGGAACGCCCCGACGAACCCCACAGGCTCACCGCCGTACTCGGCTATCTGCCAGTACTCGGGCTCGATCAGAGACTTAAAGTCCTCGGCGAACTCTAAAAGCTCTTCATACTCAAGCGGTACGTATCCCCATTGTTTTGCTAGTGAAGCATTGTACAGATTAGTGACAGAAAGAACTTCGTCTGCCCATTTGGATTTGTCGAGTGGTCTAATTCTGATATCGGACAAATCGGGATTATGAGTGTGTCTGTGTAAGTTCTTAACTACCTCATCTGATTTTAGGTCTAATGTGTAATGCACCAGGTTTTTAAGCGGCAGAAAGCCTGAGTTTCTGAAGTACTCGTGGTAGTACGGCTGAGTGTATACCTGTAGGAATGAGGGGACTCCGCCGTAATTGCTGTTTAGAAGCCCCCCTCCGAAGAGTCCGAAAAGGCCGTTTACAGGGCCCCTTACTTCCTCACAACCCTCTGAGTCCAGAAACTCACTTGCCTTTCCGAGCAGAAGCTCTATAGCCACGCTTTTACCGGGAAGGGCTTCGAAAAATCCTAGAAATCCAGTTTTTGTATTGTGGTAGCGATTGAAATACTTGTCTACAAATGCGCTTACCGTTCCGACCAGCTCGCCGTCCTCTTCTACGATGAATCTCTTGCCGTAAACTTTTCTCGAGTAATAGTACTCATTCCGGATCAGCTTTGTCTGGTCTTTAATTAAGAAATACGGAACCCAGGCAGGATAGTCTTTGTATACTTTCCAGGAGAATCTTACGGATTTTTCTATCTCTTCTTTAGAGTCTATCTCTTTGACCTTATATTTCTCTCCGTCCTCAAAGTTAAATGTAAACGGTTTATTTATAATCCCGTATTTTCTTCCCAGTTTCTCTAATACTTCCAAAGTAGTATTCAAATCCTCCATAGTATGCGTAGCTATAACGCTTATCCTGAAGCGTTCCTGTCCCTTTGGTACTGCGGGGTGGGGTATAGCGTTTGTGTATATGCCCTCTTCGTGAAGGTCTCTACTCATTTTTTTAAGAGTCAGCTCATCTCCCACCATAAGCGGTATTATTGCAGTCTCACTCTGAGCAGTGTCAAACCCCAGGTACTTAAGGTTCTCATTCATATGCCTTATATTTCTCCAGAGGCTCCTATGGAGCTCCTTGTCGGTTTGCATAACCTCAATGGCTGCAAGGGCCGAGGCAGCGACTGAAGGAGGGAAATTAGAGGAGAAGAAAAATGAGCGCGTATAATATCTAAGGAAGTTCACTACTTCCTTGGTTGAAGCTACGAACCCCCCGACCCCTCCCAAAGACTTACTCAGAGTGCCCATTACGAGGTCTACTTCGCCAGGCTTCATTTGGAAGTAACTCGGGGTGCCCCTTCCCATCTCTCCGATAACGCCGGTCGCATGCGCTTCATCGACCATTATTTTGGCTCCGTATTAATGAGCCGCCTCCGTTAACTGTGCCAGGGGAGCGATGTCTCCGTCCATGCTGTACACGCCGTCTATCAGAACAATTTTCCCCTGGAAATTATTTATATTCCTTTTGAGCACTCCCCGGAGGCTCTGTACGTCAGAGTGCTTGAATGTCCTGAAAGAGCCTGGGGAAAGAAGACAGCCGTCTATGATGCTCGCGTGTGCCAGCCTGTCTATAACCGCGAGGTCCTCATTTCTTACAAGCGCTTGGATGCATCCTAAATTTGTCACGTATCCGCTCGGGAATACCAGTGCGTCTTCACAGCCTTTAAGCTCTGCAAGCTTCATTTCGAGCTTTCTGTGAATGTCGAACGAACCGGCCAGCAGGGGGACCGAGCCTGCGCCGGCTCCGTATTTATTCATGATATTCTGTGCCGCGCTGATAACTTTGGGATGGGCTGTGAGTCCTAAGTAATTATTGCTTCCCATCATAATCATCTCTTTCTCGGTCCCTGTAAAATCATCCTCGATCACAACCCTGTTAGAGGACATTGATTTAAGTGGTCTTCTGTATCTGATATACCCCTTATTCGTCATATCTTCGCGATACCCCCAGAATACATCTGCTTTCTTAAAAAGGTCGGGGTCGGGGTAGTCGGGGAAATCCGCTAGAGAATAGTTGTCGGAATTGAGTTTGGTAGAGCAGGACTTAAGATATCTTCTTATTTTGATTCTGTCGGATTGGGAAATATTAACAAACTTGATACCGAGTCCACTCGGCTCTGAATCGCTACGTTCAGAGCGTACTGCTTCACAGTATACTTTTACTGGGAAGGAGGATTCTGAGATGTCCAGCTCTAAAAAGAGTTTAGACCCGCGTTTATAGAGGTCTTCGGTCTCTACAAACATTCCGCCTTCTGATAAGTCTCTCGCGGTGCCCAGAACTTTACCGCTGCCTCTCAAGAGTACCTTGAAGCTCGCCTGGGCTCTTTCGAAACTCCTGCGTTCGCCGCTTTTCTCTATTAAAATCCCCATAAACGATCCTCCATAAAGCTATCAACTTTCAGGGTCTTCTTTAATATACTTAATAAACTCCTTGATGCCTAGGCGATAATTATCCTATAATATTGAAAAAAATGCAAGCGGTTTACTCTTCGGTAGCCCAACTGCCTTAGACGTAGCATAATTCCGCCCTTAGGCTTGAAGCTTTGCGTCCTATCTTTTCAGATAGTTTGCCGTTTCGGAATGACCTTTGACCCACTATAAAGTTTAGTGCAACTTGTATATGGGCGCAATACATAATTATCAAATGATGTAGATAATATAAGATCACTCTAGGGTCTTTTGTTTTGATGGTATGTAAACAAGCATCGCCTTAACACGGAGCTTCGTCTGTGAGTAACTTCCGCAAGCTGTGTATAGGTTATATTCTAGCGAGCTTTGACTGGAGCAGGTGATCGACGAGAACAAGGTTTACCATAGCTTCTGCAATGGGAACCGCTCTGGGGCATAAGCAAGGGTCGTGTCTGCCCTTTACTCTTAGTTCTTTGGGGTTGCCCGACTTATCTACCGTATGTTGGGTTTTAGATATTGAGGAAGTGGGTTTAATCGCTATCCTCACGACCAGGTCTTCTCCGTTTGTGATTCCGCCGAGGAGCCCTCCGGCATTGTTGGTCTTAAAACGGAGGTTCCCGTTAGCGTCTTTGTACATAAGATCGTTTGACTCAGAGCCCTTCATGCCGGAGACTTTAAATCCGAGACCTACCTCAAAGCCCCTAATACCGCCCAAGCTCATGAGCGCCCCTGCCAGGTCAGCGTCCATCTTATTAAACACAGGGTTCCCGAGCCCGGCGGGCAGACCCGTAGACACCACCTCTACGGTTCCCCCGATAGAATCCCCCTCTTTTCTTACCTTGTCTATTAGCTCAATCATCTGAGCCGCTTTCTCTTTGTCGGGGCATCTTACAATATTGTTCTCGATTTCCTGGAAGTCTACGTTCTCGGCTACTATGTCTCCCACCTGCCTCACAAACCCGTGAGTGGCGATCCCCTCAAGGCTTAAAATCTTCTTAGCTATAGCGCCCGCGGCGACCCTGCCCACGGTCTCCCGATTTGAAGACCTGCCTCCGCCTCTGTGGTCTCTACGGCCGTATTTTGCGTCGTAGGTAAAGTCCGCGTGTCCCGGTCGGTAAGTGTCCTTAATGTCCTCATAGGACTTCGAGATGGCGTCCACGTTATCTACAATGAGCGATATAGGCGTGCCGAGCGTCTTCCCCTCGAACACTCCCGAGAGAATCCGGACCTTGTCGGACTCCTTTCTCTGGGTGGTTATCTTGCTCTGACCGGGGCGCCTCCGGTCAAGCTCTAGCTGTATCTTTTGCTCTGAAATCTCAAGCCCCGAGGGGCAGCCGTCCACAACGGCTCCTACTGCCTTGCCGTGAGATTCCCCCCAGGTTGTTATACGGAAGATTGTGCCGAATGAATTGCCGGGCATAGGGATGATTTTATATTAAGGCGAATTGCCTTGCAAATTTGTATCATAAATCGGGGGAGATATAGTAAGGTATTTTTTTGAGTTTATGGAATAACCCACTGCGGTATTAAACCCCGTACGTGTAAAACGTTGAGAAGAGTGTATATCGGGGTATAGTGTTAGGACTACGACTGAGAGGAAATAAATGGAACTTGAAGAGCTGCTTAAAGACAGAGAATTTGAGGAAGGGGAGAAAAGACTAAAAGAGGCGCTCCTGATAGCACAGAGGGAGTGGGGGAAGCTCGCTCTTTCACTTGAGCTGGCTGGGGATATCGGCGATTTTCATGAGGAGGATTTCATGATCGGGGTAATCGAGGAAGACGTAATTATAAGGAAACCCCTTGAGAGCAGGACTAAATCGGTGTCGGTTTATGCACCTACTTACTACCCGATGTACTTTATCGAGAACGTACTCGCTATGAATGAAAGACTCCCCGGGAGAGGGTACAGAACGACTCAAGCACTTTATGTATATATCGAGCTTGCCACACGTGCTGCAGAAAGGCTCGGGCTCATAGGCTCTTTTGCCATGTCTTTCGGTTCGGGCTATGCGAACGCACGCTCCGGCTGGGTAGCCGAAAAAGGCTATCCTGTGGAAAGGCGAATATTCGAGAAAATGTTCTTCAGGGATAAGAAGAAACACTTTGAGTGGGATTTTCACTGGACTTCCGTAAGGGAGAGATTAAAAGAAGTCTTCCAAAAATGGACCCAGTGGCAATCAGATAAGGAGCTTTACCTTAAAGAAGCGAAGTCCCCCGCCATAATAAGGCCAATGCTGGTCTGATTCCCGGAATTTTATTTGACTTAATTTAGCGGTATAGGTTTATAGAATATCGTCTTCGTACTCTTCGGCCGGGTTCTCAAAGCTCGGCACACCGTGCTGCTCGAGGAATACGAGCTTGACTGTGCCCGTAGGACCGTTTCTCTGCTTACCGATGATAAGCTCCGCGAGGCCGTCTTTCTCTTCCTGGTTTTTCTTATAAGCGTCGGCTCTGTGTATGAAGAGCACGACGTCCGCGTCCTGCTCTATGGCGCCGCTCTCCCTCAGGTCCGCAAGCTGGGGCCTTCTGTCGGAACGGGCTTCAGTTTGCCTGGAGAGCTGAGAAACCGCTATTACCGGCACGCTGAGCTCCTTGGCCAGAGCTTTAAGCGACCCCGAGATCTCCGCTATCTCCCGCTCCCTTGACTCCGTTCTCCTGGTACCTCTCATAAGCTGAAGATAGTCCACTATAATAAGGTCAAGACCCTTATCCCTCTTGTGTCTCCGGGCCTTGGCCCTTATTTCGAGCACAGTAATCGCGGGCGTGTCGTCTATATATATCTTCGCCTGACTGAATTCATCCGCGGCGTGGACCAGCTTTTCAAGGTCTTCGTCCTTTATATAGCCGCTTCTGATCCCAGAGAAGCTGACCTTGGCTTTATTGGAGAGCATCCTCAGCATCAGCTGCTCTTTTGTCATCTCGAGAGAAAATATTCCTACCGCGAATCCGTGATCGATAGCGGCGTGGGTTGCCAGATTAAGACAAAAGGAGGTTTTCCCGAGCCCGGGTCTTGCCGCTATGACGATTAACTCTGAGTCCTGCATCCCCGAGGTCATTCTGTCCAGTTTTTCAAACCCCGTTGCAATACCCGTTACAAGCTCTTTTCTCTGATGGAGCGTCTCTATTATCTCGAGCGCGCTTGCGGCAAGCTCCCTCGTGTCGTAGAAGCTGGGTTTTATCTTGTTCTGGGCAATGTCCATTATCCGCTGCTCTGCGTGGTCGATGAATTCATCGATATCCACATTGCCCTCGTTTCCCTTATAAGCTATATCGGTCGCTGTCGTTACGAGCTTTCTGAGAATGCTCGACTCCTTTACTAGCTTTGCGTAGTAGCCCACGTTTTCGGTTGCCGGGACAATCTCGGTCAGATAAGTCAGGTAGCTGGACTCCCCCACTTCTTCCATCAGGTTGCCGCTTGCCTTTAAGTAGTCGAACAGCGTGAGGAGGTCAATGGGTTTATTGTCCCTGTCCAGATCTATCATTGCGTTGTAGATCTTTCTGTGTGCGTCCTTGTAGAAATCCTCGGGTATAAGGATTTCAAGCACCTGGTTCATTACGGTGCTCTCTATAAGAACTGCGCCAAGCACTGCCTGCTCGGCTTCGATGTTCTGTGGGAGCGGTCTGGTAAGCATCTCCATGGCATTTAATATTAAATCAATTCTTCTGTGGTTTCCAATATCGGAGATTAAAATAAGTATACCCAGGACCAATCAATAGCCATACATAAGCCTTTCTGCAAGGGCTCTATTGAGTCCGGCTCCGACAATTTTTTTCTGAGCGGTCTCTATGTCGTACTCGACTCTTCTGAATTCCACGCTGCCTGAATTGTCGTAGATTAGATAAGACGCTCTTGGGTCACGGTCCCGGGGCTGACCCACGCTTCCGGGGTTAATCAGATACTTGGCGTCTTTCTCCAGTTGAAAACTCAGGCTTTTTTTATCCGGGGGAATCTTATTGACGTTCTTAATCCTGGCTTTGCTACCAGTGCGGACGTATAGAGCGCCTACATGAGTGTGGCCGAAAAAGCAGATTCCCTTGTCTCCCATTAGATCAAACTCAGGTTCTGCCTCATATAGTCCGGTTATGTATTTATCGGAGTCTGAAACAGCTCCGTGGACTAAAATGAAAGTCCCGTAATCCTTACTACCGGAGAGATTGACAAGATACTCTTTATTCTTTGGACTGAGCTTGCCCCGTGTCCAGAGCGCGGCTTCCCGGGCTATGGGATTAAAATTCCAGAGCTCCTCCGTACCCGACGCGGCTTTATCGTGGTTGCCTTTGATTGAGATTACGGATCTTTCAATCAGCAGCTCTACGCACTCATTGGGCTCCCCGCCGTAGCCTACAATATTACCGAGCGACAGTATCTCATCACACTCGAGCTTACGTATGTCGTTTAGTTCCGCTTCAAGCGCTTGAAGGTTTGAGTGAATGTCCGAGATAATTGCGTATTTCAAAAAGTTGGGTCCATAAGTAACGCTTTATGTTATAAGTACTATACCTATATCCATGACGTTAGTGCCTGTGGGTCCGGTAACGATCAGGTCGCCTAGCTTATCGAAGAATTCATAGGAGTCGTTTCGCGCCAGATGCTCTCTTGCGCTTACGTTTATGGCCCTTGCCTTAAGCCTGCTCTCGCCGTCGCATATTGCGCCCGCTGCCTCTATGGATCCGTCTATACCGTCCGTATCACAGAATAGACCTACGACGTTATGCCCCATAATCTCCATGCAGAAGGACAGGGCGGTCTCTGTGTTCCTGCCGCCTTTGCCGCTCCCCCTTAACGTAACCGTGGTTTCCCCTCCGAATATAATACAGGAGGGTTTTTTCGCCGGCATATCGGACCTCTCGATGTCAAATGCGATCGAAGCTACCACTTTTGCCACTTCGCTTGCTTCACCGTTTATCTGGGAAGTGAGCATAAGCGTTTGGTATCCGAGCTCCTGAGCTTTCTTCACCCCGGCCGTAAGCGATATGTAATTGCTTCCGACAATTAGTGTCTCGACTTTCTCAGGGTCGAACTCTCCCTCTTTCAGCGTCTCGTGAGCGTTGCCGCTTCGCCCCTCTTCTAAGTGGACGATTACGTTGGGCGGGATTTGATGGACAATATCCAGAGCCTCTACAACCCTGCAGGCGTCCTCAAAGGTTGACCGGTCGGGCACGGTGTGGCCCGAGGCTATGGCATCCAGCCTGTCGCTCACCACATTTGAGAGTATAAGGGTAATAACCTTTGCCGGGAGAGCTTTCTTTAGAAGCCCGCCGCCTTTTATTTGCGATAGGTGTTTTCTTACTGCGTTCAGTCCGTTTTTATCCACCCCCGATGTGAGAAGCGTCAGGGTAGTCTTTCTTATGTCCTCGAGCGAGAGCCCCTGAGCCGGCATTTCAAGGAGCGCGCTTCCGCCCCCTGAGATGAGGAATATTACCAGGTCGTCTGTGCTCGCGTTCTCGAGTATCAGGCAGGTTTCCTTAGCTGCGCTCAAGCTCCTTTCATCGGGTACGGGGTGGCTTGACAGATAAAACCCGAGCTTCGCGAAATTTACCCCCGGGTTTGAGTTTGAAACCACAATACCGCCTGTTAGCCTGTCGCCCAGGGCTTCCTCAAGCGCCTCAGCCATTGCAGGGGCGGCTTTCCCAAAGGCGATTGCGTAGACGGATTTAAAATCATCCAGGTTATATTCTTCTTCGCCTACGGTGAGTACGTTCCCCTCAAACACTATGTGGTCTAATACGCACTTCCTGGGATTGGCCGCTGAAACGGCTTCTTCAAAAATCTCTAGAGCGTGATCTCTTACCTGCTCTCTGGTCATGGTATACCGCTCAGGTTTATTCCAGCCGCTCAGTCCTTTCTGAGCTCTTCTATAACACGGTCGATTTTTTCTTTACTCAGGTTCTCAACCATGTCGTCATCTACGAGCATCACGGGGGCCGTGCCGCATGCCGCCAGACATTCGGCCTCCATGAGGGTTATCTTTCCGTCAGGAGTTGTGCCGCCTGTATGCACGCCCAGCTTGTCGCACATATAGTGCTCCGCCTGCTCTGCGCCCTTAAGCGCACATGACAGGGTACGACATAGCCATATTACGTGTTTACCAGGCTCCTTTCTGAAAAACATAGTATAGAAGGTGGCCACACTCTGTACGTTTGCCGGGGTGAGCCCGAGAATTCCCGCCGCCTCTTCCATGGATTCGTCCGTTAAGTAACCCTGCTCATTCTGGATTTCTCTCAAGACCGGTATGAGGGCGGATTGTTTTGTTCCCGATTTTGCAACGATCGAGTCTATTTTCTCTTTAAGCGCTTGAGTTAAAGGCATATATTCTCACTCCAGATTAGCTCTGGTTAAAGTACCCAGAATTAGTGGAATAATCTTACATAGAATAAGACCGTTCGCAAGATTGGGTGTAACGTAAGGAAATCCGGTATTGATAGAGACCGAATATAAGGATAAATTTATTAACCGTATCTTTTCAATATCATGGAATAATCTATACACAGGTGTTTTATTCACTAAAAAAACGGAGAGGCTATGCTAGGAATATTCAAAAAAGTATTTAACGGCTCGAAAAGCGAGGAATCGGCGCTTAGTGCAGAACAGAGGGAGCTTAGGCTCAGGACTGCCACATGCGTCATATTGCTTGAGGCCGCAACAGCCGACCACAACTTCTCAACGGAAGAGGAGCGCAAGGTTCTGGATATACTTAAAACCAGATACAATATGACTGACAAGGCTGTAGAAGAGTTGATAGAGAAATCGGAGCGTGAAAGGGAGCATTCGACCGACCTCTGGTACTTTACGAACCAAATTAACGAGAACATGGATAATGAAGAGAAGTACCAGCTGATGGAGCTTGTATGGGAAGTCATTTACTCAGACGGAACTCTAGATGAATTTGAGAACTACGTCGCGCACAAGCTTCAAAATATGCTCAACCTCGACCATTCGACATTCATTGAGCTTAAAATGAAGATCAAGAACGAATGCCAAGCATGAATGAAATAAATAACCTTAATAGGGCAATTGGTCTGTATTATGCCCTAATCTGTTTAATCGGACCACGCATGTGATTAAGACTCTATTCACGACGGTACTCTTTAATAAGTAATTTTTAACGGGTAGATGTTTCTTAAATTGCAACTCAAATATAAAATAGATTTTCCATCAGGAGCGGGTGCCAAAGCACATGGAAAATAAAAAGAGAGTAGCCGTTGTCGGAGGTCTGAGAACCCCGTTCGTAAAAGCCGGCGGTGATTTCAAAGGGCTATCGTCTCTTGAGCTGGGCAAGATCGCCGCAAGAGAGCTCATTAACCGCACCGAGATCTCCCCTGGGGAAATCGAACAAGTCATATTCGGAACCGTCATTCCTACGATTAAGACTTCAAACCTTGCTCGGGAAATCGCGCTTGGCTCAGGCGTGCCTGCGAGTGTGCCGGCGTTTACCGTTACAAGTGCGTGCGCCTCCTCGAACCAGGCGTTTACATCGGGTGTGGACAGCATATTGTCTTCACAGTCTGACGCTGTGCTCACCGGGGGTGTAGAATCGATATCCGATTTTCCCGTCCTCTTTTCAAAGAAGTTCAGGGATTCGTTTTTCGCTTCGTCAAAGGGGAATAATATATTTCAAAAAACAAAGCCGTTTCTAAAGATGGGCGTACGCGATATCGCTCCCGATGTGCCAGCTATTTCAGAGCGCTCAACAGGGCTTACCATGGGGGAAAGCGCCGAAAAAATGGCCATGATACATCAGATAAGCCGGGATGATCAGGACCGCTTCGCGCACAGGAGCCACGAGCTTTCATCTCAGGCCGCATCGGAAGGGGTGTTCGACGAAGAGATCTTACATACTTTCATACCGCCCGATTACACGCGAGTAGTTACATTCGATAACACAGTGAGAGACGGCCTTGAGCTCGAAGCGCTCTCAGCGCTTGAGCCTGTTTTCGACACCCGGTACGGCACCATTACAGCAGGGAACTCCGCTACGCTTGCCGACGGCGGAGCGGTAGTGCTTCTGATGTCCGAGGAAAAAGCGAAGGCGCTCGGGTATAAGCCTATGGGCTATGTACGCTCATATGCTTACGGAGCGGTCGATCCGGGGGATGAGCTTCTCATGGGTACGGCGTACTCGACACCCCGGGCCCTAGATCGCGCAGGTCTCACACTCAAGGATATAGACCTGATAGAAATGCACGAGTCATTTTCGGCTCAGGTTCTTTCTAATTTAAAAGCGTTCTCATCCAAGAAATTCGCCCGGGATAAACTGGGAAGGAGTGAGACCATAGGCGAGGTCGATATGAACAAGTTAAACGTGTCAGGGGGCTCGATTGCAATGGGACACCCGTTCGGAGCAACGGGCGGGAGGCTCATTATTACGCTTCTTCACAGGATGGCCAAGAGGAGCGGGAATTTCGGGCTGGTCACATTGTCTGCGGCGGGAGGAATCGGCGTTTCTATCGTATTCGAGAAAGAGTAGGGTGCGTAGAGGCTAATACAACATGAACAGCATCTCTATTGAACCGCAAAAATCCGGGATCACGATCCTAAAAATCAATACTCCTGGAAGTGACGAAAACTTCCTTTCCGGGGACTGCGTACAGAGGCTTGAGGAATTCCTGGACACCGTTGAAAGGCAGATGGATATGGTCGAGAGTGACGACGAGATCAAGGCCGTTATACTGCTTAGCGGTAAAGAGGGCAGTTTTATCAGCGGCCCCGTGTTTAGTGAGTATTTGGATTTTACTCTGGCGTACGAAGGCAGGACTTACTGTTTGAGGCTCCAGGACTTAAGTGATAAGATTGAAAATTCGAGGATACCGTTCGTCGCGGCTATCAGCGGCAAGTGCCTGGGCATAGGTCTTGAGCTTGCGCTTGCCTGTAATCTTAGGGTTGCGTCCGGGACAAATAATACGCTCCTGGGTATGAACCAGATTGACTACGGGCTTATTCCCTCGGCGGGAGGCATGCAGAGGCTCGCAAGACTTTTGGGGACCAAACAGGCGCTCGGCCTGATTCTTACAGGAGAGCAGATAGACGCAGACGACTCTATGGATATGGGTCTTGTGGATGAGCTTGTACCCGAAGAGCTGCTGCTAGGGATCTCTGAGGCCCGGGCCACCAGGCTTATTACACAACATTCACATCAAAAGAGGTTCAGCTTAAAGGGCATACCAGGTACGTTAATAAACGAAAACCCGGTAGCGAGAAAGATGCTTTTTAAAAAAATAAGGGGTGAGATCAGAGTAGAGAGAGAACAAAGTAATAACGCTCGGATGATGGCTATAGAGGCGCTTGAGATTGGTCTTAACAGTAACAGCAGAGGGCTTCATGCCGAGTCCGTTTACTTCGGAGAGCTTGCTGTGGCCTGGTACGCCAGACAGCTGATCAGGACTGAGATATCAATCCAGGATGTAAAGAAGAGCGATCTATACCTGAAAACCGGTAGTGGGGCTTCGGACCATCTCGAAAAAGCAGCTGTAATCGGAGAATCCTCCGGAGCTACTATAATGACCTCACTCCTGGCTGATAAGGGCACAGCTGTGAGATTGAAATGCTCAGACGACCAGGCCGCAGGGCGCGCTCTTAAAGGATGCAGTGATTACTTCTCGGATAAGTATGAAGAATATGCGATGAAAGATCTGATTCTTGAGAAAAAGCTCGATCTCATTAGCGCGACCTCCGAGTATACGGGGTTTAAGAGGGCCCGGGTTATTGTTGAGTCGGAGCCTGAGGATCTGGAGCTTAAAAAGAAAGTATTGAGTGAAGCCGAGTCCGTAAGCGTAAGCGACTCTATATACCTCACCTGCTCATTTGCGCTCCCGGTTTCCCTTATCGCCCAGGACTGCCGGAGGCCCGATAAGGCTATAGGCATGAATGTGCTCGGACTGTTAAATGAGACTGAGCTTTTTGAGATTTCAGCTTCCGACCGAACATCAAAGGAAACGGTAACTGAAATTGTCGATATCTCCAGACGCCTCGGTAAAATCCCCTTAGTTATTAAGGACGGGGCCGGGTTCTATACATCCAGGGTATGGCTTTCGTACTTGAACGAATCCCTTCACCTCCTGAGCGAAGGAGTGCTGTTTGACGATATCGAAGAAGCGATGACCGGGTTTGGATTTGAGGACGGGCCGCTCAGCGCAATTGACGAGGCCGGGCTCACGCTTGTCAGAGATGGTTTGAATATACTCTTTGAGCATTTTGGTGAGAGGCTCAGGCCCCATCCATATCTTGATCTGATGATAGATGACGGCAGGCTCGGTGCCGCCTGTGACAGGGGGTTTTATAAGTACGTTAGGGATGAGAAGCGCTTTGACAAATCACTCTATAAACTTCTTTCTATAAGTGAGCGGGACATCGAGGGCGTGTCTCTTGATTATATACAGGAGAGGTTGATACTCTCGATGGTGAACGAGTCGCTCGTATGCCTTGAACAAGGAGTTCTGCCCGGCGCAAAGGAGGCGGATGTAGCCTGTGTGCTGGGGCTCGGATTCCCGCGGCACAGAGGAGGCCCGTTCAGGTATATTGATTCGGACGGAGCCGCGGAGACACTTAAAAAGCTGCATAATCTGAATGTAAAATACGGAGCTCGTTACACTCCGCCGCCGCTTCTTAAGGATGTTGCGGTAGGGCCGAACAGGTTCTATGAAGACTGATTCTTGCATGATATGCATAGAATAATATGTTTATTGTGATCGAGTAGTTATAATTAATATAAATTTTCTCAAGGTGCGGGATGACATCGAAATCTAAATCCGGATCTACAATAGAGTCAAAGGAAAAAAAGTCGTACTTAAAACCTGCGGTTATAGCACTGTCGGTACTGGGGATTATTTTATCTCTCTACCTGACTTACCTGCATTTTACAGGAGCTCAGGCCGCCTTCTGCTCCAAAGGCTCACAGTGCGATGAGGTCAGGCAAAGCGATTTTGCTGCAATATTGGGTATACCAGTCGCTCTCTTCGGCGTGCTGGGTTATGCTTTAATTATCGTCTTTACCGTTATTTCAATCTCTAAAAAAAGAAGATGGCTACTTCTTTACATCACAGCTCTCGGCGGTGTTATGTTTTCGGCATATCTCACATATGTCGAGCTCTTCGTCATAAAAGCCGTATGCAAGTACTGCGTGTTTTCGGCCTCAATAATGGCCGCGATATTCTTAATTCTCCTTTTTGGTAAACATCAGTTTTATCCCAAGTTTTCGGGGGCTAAAACCACGCTGCTTGGCTTGTTCGTGGTTGTGGCGGTACTTATCGGGTCATTTTCACTCCAGCACCAGCAGCTGGAGGAGGCTAAACTGCCCTCTTATGAAATAACTCCGGCAGATAGTTATATCCTAAGCTTGGCTAAATACTTGGGCTCAAGGGGAACCGTAATGTTCGGTTCTTATAAGTGTCCTCACTGTAAGGATCAGAAAAAATTGTTCGGTAGCGCATTTAAATACATAAAATACGTTGAGTGCCACCCTAAGGGTCCTAACGCCAACCCCTCGCTCTGCTTTGCGAGGGGGATTCAGAATTTCCCCACCTGGGAGATCAACGGCAAATACTATCAGGGAGTGATGTCGCTCGAAAAACTCTCCGATATCTCCGGGTTCGAGAAGGCCGGGCAGTAGCATAATTATTTTGAGCAAGACCATCAAGGGTTTTTCGTAAAGTGTTTTAAGCCTGTGTATTCCTTCCTACTACCTCTTAAAGCTTAGCTTTAAACACCCTCTTTATTCCCCTTTAAATTTTATAGAATTTGCGAAATTCTCATTTACATGCGCTCCTCTATGCATTATATTATAAATGTAGGAAAATTTTATAATCTGGAAGGTGATGGTAATGACACAGCCAAATATAGATAAAGATATAGAGAGCCTGAAGGACAACGTGGCCAATCTTCGCGCTGATTTGTCACAGATTACGCAGACCCTGCTGGATAAGGGCAAGAGCGAGACAGAGGTTGCAAAAGACAGGCTTATAGATGAGCTCAAGTACGAGCTTGAGGCGGCGCGCGCCAAGGGCAAAGAGACTGTTGAAAGCGTAGAGAGCCAGATTCAGGGAAAGCCTTTTATTAGTCTCCTGATCGCTTTTATGATCGGGCTTGTCCTGGGCAAATTATTTGACCGCAGTTAAAGGGTAACCCATGAACATAATGAGGGTTCTGTCACTCCTGTTTAAAGCCGAAGCGGGCGCCGTGAAGACGGTGCTTAGCCGTTTACTTGTCTTCCTGGTCATATTTCTTGTCGCATGCGTTATCGCAGTTATGGGACTGGGCTTTTTGCTATGGTCCTCATACCTCTATTTCTCGTCCATTTTGTCTCCGTTCCTGGCAGCGCTCATAACGGGGGGGGGAGCGATAGTACTGGGGGTAATAATAGTATTGGCAGCAGGTCTCATTACAGGGAGCATTAAGAAAAGTAAAAAGAACGAGAGCTATAAAGAGTTCTTTACTACAGACGATCTGGGTGCCGCTTCAGAATTCATTAACCAGCACCCTCTGGAGTCAGGTCTCACAGCCGCGGTACTCGGGTTTCTTGCGGGCTCGTCTCCTGACGCGCGCCGTACTATTACTGAGCTCCTGCTTGAGTTTAAACAGAGCCAAAGAATGAACTGAATTTAATCCCTATCTTGTCTTATAGCCTCTTTAATAAACTTGCCGAAGATTGATATTGATATTTCCGTATCTTCAAGCTCTGGGTGCCACTGTACTCCTAGTATGAAGGGAGCCTCCTCGTACTCGATACCCTCTACCATCCCGTCTGAAGTGACAGCGTTTATACTCAGGCTGCCGCCTACTATATTCACCGACTGGTGGTGATAGCTCTTTACCGGGAAGCTCTTGCGACCTGTAATTTCATACAGCACCGTACTCTCCATAACCTCGATTTCATGGACCCTACCTTTTTCATGCGGGAGCGCTTCAGGGACATATTCGTAAATATCCTGATACAGCGAGCCTCCGAAATATACGTTCAGGAGCTGCATACCGCCGCAGATACCGAGCACCGGTTTCTTATTTTCTATTGCCTGCCCTAAAACCCTAAACTCGGTCTCGGTCCTTTCGATGCTCATAGGCCTTAGTTTCGGGTGCGGTTTTTCGTTGTAGAACTTCGGGTCCATATCACGCGAGCCCGGCAGCAGCAATCCGTCCACGGCATCCATGGTCTCTGCTATTAGCTCAGAGTTCCCTGTAACCGAGGGTACGAGCACCGGTATCCCGCCCGCTCTTATCACTGCGTGAGCATATTTCTCTTCTATAACGAAATGCCCGTCCTTTATGTCCGTAGTGATTGCGATTAAGGGTTTATTTTTATTCATTGACACTCATTCGGGCCCTTATTTGAAACGTTCTCTCAAAAGCTAAAGATAAGCGCCGTCTTTATAAAAAGCAAGCGGTAGAGACGAATTATTAGAGGCGCTTTAGAATAATTAAATAGGGCTGTGTTCGGACTGGTTAAAATTTATGTCGCGTAGAGAATTATATGCATTATTCTTAAGCTATGAGCGGTAAGGAATCACATATATATAAAGGCCTTTACTTTATTTTGGTCTCCTTACTTCTGGCGGCGGCTTTTTATTTCATCTTCGGGGTTATTTTCAAATATGGACACCCTTTCTTTAATTATTCTATATTCCCGGTGTTTTTGGCTTCCTACATAATATTAACAATCATAATTTACCTAATATCGTTTAAAGACAATTTTAAAGACGAGACCCAAAAAAGCACTCGAAGAACAAGAGCTACGGTGCTGATTATGGTGGCGGCGCTTATTCTTTCCACAGTCTTTCCGGTGACGGCTCTCGTAGGCGCTTACCCTGTGACCATGGCCGCGTTTCACCTGCTGATACTATTTTACGCAGGCATATCGGTGGCCGCGCTCAGCCTCTCTGGTATGATTACGCTTTGGAGAAACGGCGCAGTGTTCTCGGCGCTCAATAAAGGCGTATTCGCCTTCTCCGTATTGATATCGCTCGGTATCTCTTTCATGACTTTATATCTCTTCAGACTTTTACCGCTCTCTTAATCAGGTAGTTTATATTTATCAGCATAAGGTATTCAAATGATACAGTTTGGAGGGGTGTAAATATATGAATTGTAGAATAAAGGTTTTTACGATAGCTCTTATAGTTTTAGCCTCACTGACAGCATGCTCTCTATTTAACCCCTTTGTCGGTAAATGGAAGTCAGGTGTTCTAGAGCTCGATTTTAAATCCGATAAAACCTTTAAGCTTGTTGTAGGTAGTACTATTTCCGTCAATTTTGAAGGTAACTACGGTTACGACGCCGATACTCTCACATTAAACATCGATGGAGATACGTCTGTTACTTTTTCGTATACGTTTAAGGATGGGAAGAAAGGGCTCGTACTTATGCCAAAGACTGACTTTGAATACATAAAGACTAAAATCGAGCTCAAAAAGGAATAAATTTCTTACAACGAATTCCCCGTAATATATTCACATGATACAGCTATCCGGCGTAACTCTTTCTTTTGGCTCAAGGGAGATATTCAAGAGCCTGAACTGGAACATAAAAGAGGGTAAGAGAATTGGTCTCTTCGGCCCGAACGGTGTTGGTAAGACCACGCTCTTAAATATGATCGCTGGCAAATTTACCCCCGATCAAGGCAAAGTGACGATCCCCCCCTCACATGTAATCGGCTACCTGCCCCAAGAGGCTCAAGAGGCTGCAGCCGACAAAACCGTTCTCTCCGAAGCTCTCAGTGCCTTTAAGGATATAAGGGCGCTTGAGCGTGAAGAGGGAAGGCTCACTAAAGAGCTTGAATCGAGTAAGGATGAAACCTCCCCCGGGTATAAGAAGATTCTCCTGAAATTAAATATGGTTCACGAAGAGCTCCGCTCCAGGGACTCGCACACTGTACGTTTTCGGACTGAGAAGATGCTCACGGGGCTTGGCTTTGAGCCAGGTGAATTGGACAAAGAGCTTGGCACTTTCTCGGGCGGCTGGAGGATGAGGGTTGCGCTTGCAAAGCTCCTGCTTCAGAAGCCCGACGTGCTCCTTCTGGACGAACCCACAAACCATCTCGATATTGAAAGTATCGACTGGTTAGAGAGCTATTTAGAGAACTTGGAAGGCAGTGTTGTGCTGGTGTCTCACGACCGCTATTTTCTGGATAGAATGGTGAACACTATAGCAGAGCTTGAGGGCGGGCGGATTACGGAGTACGCAGGGAACTACTCTACCTACCTTACGGAAAAGAGCTCGAGGCTCGAAATTCAGAGAGCGGCTTATGAGAACCAGCAAAGAAAAATAAAGGATACAGAGCGTTTTATCGAGAGGTTCAGGTATAAGAATACCAAGGCAAAGCAGGTCCAGAGCCGTATCAAAATGCTCGAGAAGCTCGATAGGGTTCCCGAGCCCTCAAGTGACGGTGCGCCGATTCATATTAAGTTCCCGGAGCCCGAGCGCTCTGGCAAAGTGGTGCTGGAGCTATCTGAATTTTCTAAAACCTATCCGGGCAGCGACGAGGCAGAGAATGAAGTGTTCTCAGGCGCGGGGCCGCTCACCATTTCACGAGGTGATAAGATCGCCCTCATTGGTAAAAACGGCGCAGGCAAGAGCACGCTGTCGCGGATACTTGTGGGCGAGGAGCCGTTTGCCGGAGATAGAAAAGCGGGACATAACGTAGAGCTTACATTTTTTGCTCAGCACCAGGCGGAGACGCTCGACCCTAAAAACACTATAATTCAGGAGCTTGAGTCTGAGAGCAGGGGAAGGAGCGAAACCGAAATCCGCGCGCTCCTGGGAGCTTTTCTCTTCTCAGGAGAAGACGTATACAAAAAAGTTGGAGTGCTCTCGGGGGGAGAAAAGAGCAGGGTCGCTCTGGCAAAGACACTTCTTTATCCCAAGAACTTTATGATATTGGACGAGCCTACGAACCATCTGGACATTCAGTCCAGGAATGTCCTAGTAGATGCGCTGAGGCAGTACGGGGGAACGTTCGTTATAGTCAGCCACGACCGGCATTTCCTTGACCGGGTGGCAAACAAGGTCTGGTACGCCGAAGACAGGAAGCTCGTTACTTACCCCGGTACTTATTCCGAATTCCGTTATCACCAGGATCTAGGGGAGAGTGAGGACGGTGAGTCGGTATTGGGGAGCTTCGACATTTCATCTGAAGCACGGATTTATTCCGAGAAAAACCAGGAAGAAAAAAAGCGGGAGGGCGCAAAAAAACGTAACCGTCTCTACCGAGAGCTTAAAGAGAATGGGATCGAAGGAATGGAAAACTGGAGAGAGCTTACGTACGCTCAGCTAAAGGACGCGCTTTCAGAGCTTGAAGGTCGCATACATAGTGCTGAGGAAGACAGGGATCAGGTCGAGAAATACCTGGCCGACCCCGAGAGCTTTAAAGACAAGGAACGCTCACAAGAAGCCGCTCACGATTACAGTAAGCTAAATGACCATCTGAAAAAATTATATGAAACCTGGGACTCAGTATCCTCTCACCTTGATACCCTTAGCGGCGATTGAGTTCCTTCCATATTGATGGTGTTAACTCCACTACCTTCGGTTCTATTGCGGCATTAACATTTCAGTTCGCCAGGGGGTTTGCTCATCGAACCACTCAATATCATAACCGCCTTATTTAGAGTGAAGGCACTATTTTTTTGCTTAGTATCCCCACACGGATTATTGCAGATGGCGGATTGATTAGGATTGTGAGCAGGGTTTATAAAACTTTTAATCACAACTATTATCACGAGTTTTAAAATATTCTTTTGCTGTTTTATCGTGTTCCTTTGATAATGTGATTGACGAAATCTTAGTTATTCCTACTGCTTCTGTACAGTCTTTGAACCCTTTCTTGGGAAAGAAGACTTTGCTTGTATTTTTTCATCCAAATTTTCTTCTAAATGATATGTCGAAAAATTAATGGGTATCAGGTCATTGAAACAACCAAGCGTAACCATTATTGCAATCCGTGAAAATACACAAGCAACAAAAATACCATCGACTTCATTAAGGGAATCAATTCTCATCGGTGAATCTTCAAAACCTAAATCTATAGTCTGGATTATCGAGATGGCAAGAACTAAATTAGGCCTAACTTCATCTATCGGATTTAAGGCCCTATCTTTGAGGGTGTATTTCTCGCTATAAACACAATTTGGATTATTTCCCTTCCAATACATGCCGTCCATTTTCCAAAGCCATCTAATTAATAACTCTGCTTCGAAGTCTGAAATCCCTTTTTCATTTTCTAAGGAATCGAAAATCTGCGCTACAGGTGATTCTAATTCTGCTCCAAGTAGAACATTGCATTCTTCACAGATTGGTAATGTTGCTGCTAATCCTGGGATCTTTTTTCCTTCATGCCATCTAATGTTTGTCTTGTGAGTTTTAGTTCTATGGATAAGCCATTTCGGGAATAGGTACTCTTTGTTCATTTTCTTCCCGGTTCCGTCACAAGCAATACATTTTGATTTAAGTTCCGACATTCCTTTATCAATATAAGCCACAATGTTGAAAAGTCACTATGTATAAGTATTGGTTTTCTTAATTTTGGCTCACAATTCTGTATAGTGTAACAATCATCTCAAGCGCAGCTATAGTATTTATATATATTGAATTCTGAGGAGGGGTTGAAATATCAGCAAGGAAATTACTTATCGTATGCTTTTCGTTGCTAGTATCTATCGGATCAATCGGAGGTTGTAACAACAACGGCAGCGGCGGGAACGGTAACAACGACGACCCCGTTTTTTTGGAGGGTTTTGAATTAGAGCTTGCAATAGAGCTTGGTGAGCTCGCGCTGGTAGCATATGAGCAGCGAATTCAGTGTATTAACGGAGGCAAGGATGCAATCACCGTGCCTTCTCCATATACACTCGAAGAAGTAATATTTGAATCGGTATCCAGCCTTTTTGACAGCACTTGTCTTGATGACGAAGGTGTTATACCTATCGCATTTATAGCAACCGAGGGAGAAAACATATATGTCTCGTTCAGAGGGACTGCAAATGTCACGGACGATGTAGACGATATTGCGGCAATTCAGGCTCCTTACACATTCGTTTCAGACGGTGGTAATGTTGCCCAGGGATTTTTAGATGTGTATACGGATATCGAAAGCACGATTCTAAGTAAAGTTAACGAACTCGCTATGTCAGGAAATTTCGAAAACCTCTTTATCACAGGGCACAGCCTTGGGGCGGCTCTTGCGTTTTTGGCTTTCCCCGATTTTTCACAGAACGTAGGCCCGATAGACAGCGTTTTGATGTATAACTTTGCCGGCCCCGCGGCAGGTGACAGTCCGTTCGTAACTACCTATGAGGCTCAGGAGTCGCTCGACAGGATTAGCTTCAGAATTGTGAATACTAATGATCTCATTCCGAAGCTCCCTCCACAAGGGCTTAACTGCCTCCTTTTTTCATACGAGCATGTGGACGGTAAATTTGATATATTATTCGGAACTCCGCTTCCCGAGCTGCCTGATTTTGCGGATGATGATTGTGACCTCATCACCATCGGAGAGCAGATAGCTGCCTATGGACTTAATAATGCGGACGGTATTTTAGAGAACCACAGTATGTGCACTTATTTCTCGACACTCTGCAGTATGGGTTCTGACCCGCTCACCTGTTCTCAAAGGGCGATCGGGTGCGATGACGGAAATGCGAATCCCTGATTCGGGCCATATTTTAAAATACAGCAAGATGAATTAGATAAACCGAGCGGTGGTTGATCTCTTTACTTCTCGTATTGTTCGATCTCAAGCTCTGGATGAGCTCCGGGGAGTGCTGTCCTGAACCATATAAACGGCAATAGCGGATTCGGCAGCCAGTATAGCCATCCCAGATTTTTTACTTTCTTTCCGTTTTCCGAAAGAAAGTCCTGCCATACATATAAAAACTTATAAGGGCAAAACCCCGGGATGTAATTTGATTTAAAGCCCTTTGTTCTAAGGTATTTCCCACGTATGTAGTAATTGCCTTCAAATGGAGTAATACCCCAGCCGAGCGGACCCTCAGCCAGTAGAGTACCGGAGGGTTGATGGGTAATCCGGACGTATTTTCTGATTTTTGGCATGTTAGGTTTGTTCCCACCCAGGTTGCGCTTCGTGCTTTGGTCTGCTTAATTAATTCCTACCCCGGCATCGCACGGAAGCGCTCGCCTCCGTCCCCATAATTACGACCTGCCGTAGGCCATATTTTCAAGCCTTCTGATGCGCTCTTCCATAGGCGGGTGTGTACTGAAGAGCGCGCCAATTCCACCGTGAAGCGGGCTCGCAATCAGCATATGAGAGGTGCTGTCCGCAACCTGGTCGCTTACCTGAAGCGGAATACGTCCTGAAGCGGCTCCTAGTTTTCTGAGCGCGTTTGCCAAATAGAGCGGGTTCCCGCATATCTCGGCCCCACCCTTGTCGGCCCCGTATTCCCTTGTCCTCGAAATCGCGAGCCTGATAATTGAGGCCGCAATCGGGGCTAGTATTGCCATTGCTATGAGCGCAAACGGGTTTCCGCCCCTGCCTCTTCCGCTGCCCCCGCCGAAGATAGCCGCGAACTGAGCCATGTAGGCCAGATATGTTATCGCCGTTGCAAGGGTAGCGGCAATAGATCCAATCAATATATCTCTGTTCTTAATGTGGGTGAGCTCGTGAGCAAGTACTCCTTTAAGCTCCTCACGGCTCAGTAGTCTCATAATCCCCTGCGTTACGGCTACAGCTGCGTGATTGGGGTTCCTCCCCGTAGCGAAAGCGTTGGGCTGGTCCTGGGGGGTTATATATACCCTGGGCATAGGAAGCCCCGCATTATGCGCGAGCTCCTGAATATCTCCGTAAAGCTCGGGCGCGTCCTCGTACTTTACCTCTTTACCTTTGTAAAGAGACAGCACGATCTTGTCGCTCCACCAGTAACTGGCAAAGTTCATTGCGAGAGCGATGACAAGCGCAATCGTCGCGCCTCCCCGGCCCCCGAAATATGCGCCGATCGCGAGCAGAATTCCCGACATCCCGGCAAGTAGTATTACGCTTTTAAGAGTATTCATATTTCATTTCCTTTTTGTATTATATGTATTAATCCGTAGGAGCAGATATATTATCAAGATAATGCTTGAGACCCAAAATTCAAGTATGATTTCATGCGCCGAAATTTAAAGAATATAGGAAGCCAAACATGGACGGTTTAATTATATGGCAATTACTGGATGCGTTTTTGAAAATGCTTGTTCTGACCAGAGTAGCGCAATATTTGTTAAGAAAAACGAGCCTTACCGCTAGAAAGAGGGCCTATACTGTTTTTTTCAGTATAACAGTCATTACGTTTATCGGCTTATTTTTAACTTTTAAGGTGATTCAATTAACTTTTTCAATCTGGCTCTTTTATTATGTGCCGTTTCTGGTAATGTGGTTGCTCAAGGATCTTATGGATGCTTCGAGGAAGGAAAAGGAGGAGGCCCAGGAAGTCGAAACCGAATAGATCGCGGCGCTTGCTCATTATGGATATTTCAGATAAGAAAAGTCAGAAGATCGATATTGTGCTCACGCTCTACGGCGATGTTTTATACGAGCTTAGTCAGAGAATTAACCAAAGGGGCATAGATTACGGCGCCGTGAAAAGAGCGGCGCATGAGGTGCTTGATGAATCGCTCACGGATATGGACCTCACCGCGATACTTAAGCTCGAAGGCAGCTTAAACGGCAAATTCCCCGGCGTGCAGAGCCGCTTAAAGAACCTCCTTAAAGTCCGGGTAAAGAAGCGCATCCTAAACGGGCAGAGTCTATAATTAATTTGAGTTAAAGGCATTGCCAACACACGTGCACGGGTTTAGCCTTGAACTTTGACTTCCTTTTTATTCTTCAATAGAATTTCCATTTGAGGTTTTCAAATCTTAATATCAAGGGAGAGGGTCTCTTATGTCACAGGACAGAGTTGTAATGCAGATGGAGTTTCAGGGAGTGGGCGCGCCTAAGAGGGGGAAAGTGCGTGATATTTACGATTTGGGGGATAAGCTCCTGATAGTTGTTTCAGACCGTATTTCTGCGTTTGATGTAATTCTGCCCAAAGGTATACCGGGAAAAGGAGCGGTGTTAAATCAGATCTCCAAATACTGGTTCGATAACACGGCCGATATAATAGTAAATCACCTGATCTCAGCAGAGGTTTCAGACTACCCCCACGAGTTTCATGCCTACGCCGATGTGCTCCGGGGTAGGAGCATGCTGGTACAGAAGACAAAGCCGCTCCTTGTTGAGTGTATAGTAAGGGGCTACATTACGGGCTAGGGCTGGAAGGAATACCGGCAGAGCGAATCCGTTTGCGGTATAGCGCTTCCCGCGGGACTCGTGGAATCGGACAAATTAGAGGACCCTATATTCACTCCTTCAACCAAGGCTCGAGAGGGTGAGCACGACGAAAATATAACTTTTGAGCAGACGGTCCGGCTCATAGGGCGGGAGCTCGCGGAAAAGGTAAGGGACGTAAGTATTGCGCTTTATTCCAAAGCTAGAGACGTGGCGGATAAGAAAGGGATCATAATTGCCGATACGAAATTTGAGTTCGGTCTCGACGATAGTGGTAAGCTGATCCTGATAGACGAGGTGCTTACGCCCGATTCGTCAAGGTTCTGGCCAAAGGACGACTACGCGCCCGGAAGAGCGCAGAAGAGCTTCGACAAGCAGTTCGTAAGGGACTATCTGAGCTCGATCGGCTGGGATAAAAACCCGCCCGCGCCGGATCTGCCGGAAGACGTAATACAAAAGTCATCCGAAAAGTACCATGAGGCTCTTGAAAGACTCGTGAACTGAGCCGTTCTGAAATTCAGTCATGTTATGATGCCGGACTTAAATGCAGGTATATTCTTAATATAGCCATTGCGCAGAGTGTCGGAATTTTATTTTATTTGTTCTGATTTAACAGGGGAGGGTACTTAAAATGAAAAAGTGGGTAGCTAATAATAATCTCAATATGATTAGCAGGCCTTTATTCTTTACTTTATCGATATTTCTGATGAGCTTTGCCTTGGTAGGAAGCTGCAGTAAAGACTCGGGGACCAACAATTCAGGAAGTGACAATTCTATAGTTTTTAGTTTTACGGACGTTACCGCTCAGGCGGGGTTTAATTATACCCACAGTTTTATGAGCGGCGGGCCCGAATCGGAGCCTCAAAGGATATCCGGAGGAGTAGCGGCGGGCGACTATGACAATGACGGCTGGGTTGATTTGTATGCAGTTGCGGGTGACGGAGGGGCAAACCTTCTCTTCAGAAACCTGTCAAACGGCACATTCCAGGAAGTTGCAAAGTCTGCGGGCGTTGACGTCTCAGGTGTTATCGGGGCCGGGCCGACTTTTGCAGATTACGACGGGGACGGATATCTCGATCTCTTTATCGGCGGCGTATCACCGCCTGGAAAGGTTCTTCTATTCAACAATAACGGAGACGGAACGTTCAACGACGTCACTTCTGATTCCATGCTCGGTACTGTAAGTAAAAATACCACTTTCTCTTCGGCATTCGGCGATTATGATATGGACGGCGACCAGGACCTCTTTATGACGCACTGGGGATCTGGAGTAGCTTTATTTGACCGATCTTCCGAGCACCTGTGGAGAAATAACGGAGACGGCACGTTCACTGATGTGAGCATTGAGAGCGGCATTTCCCAATCATATTGGGGCAAGTTTCATTTTGCGTTTACTCCTAACTGGTCGGATATAAATAACGACGGTTATCTAGATATGCTCGTAACCGGCGATTTCGGCACATCCCAGATATTCATCAATCAGCAGGACGGCACTTTCTTAAATACGACGACTGATGCGATAGACGATGAGAATGGTATGGGCGGAGCCGTCGGCGATTATGACAACGATCTCGATTTCGACTGGTTTGTCTCTAGTATCTATGACCCAAACGGCATGGCTGAGGCGAACTGGGGCGTTTCCGGAAACCGTCTCTATAGGAATAACGGAAACGGCGTGTTCAAAAACGTAACCGAGCCCGCGGGCGTCGAGCACGGCTTCTGGGGCTGGGGGAGCTGTTTTGCCGACCTCGATAACGACACCAACCCTGACCTTGTCCACGTAAACGGTTTTAGTACTAACAGTGCGGTAGAGTATTTTAATGACCCGACAAGGGTATTCATCTCAAATGGTAACGGAACTTTTACGGAGCGCGCGCAAGAGCTGGGTTTGAATGACAATGGACAGGGCAGGGGCATTGTGTGTTTCGATTACGATATGGATGGGGATATAGATATTTTTATAGCCAATAACGACCAGCCGCCAAAGCTCTACAGGAACGACGGCGGGAATCAGAATAATTTCCTGAGTATAAAACTGAACGGGCTTCCGCCCAATACACAGGGCGTGGGCGCTAAGATAATAATAACAGCTTCGGGTGGTAAGAGTCAGATAAGAGAGATCAGAGCCGGAAGTAACTTTGTCTCCCAAAATCCCGCATACGCTCATTTCGGTCTCGGCGGTGCTGAGGTCGTAGAGGATATAGACATCGAATGGCTCGACGGCTCGACATCGAATCTACAAGATGTAGCGGCCAACCAGTTTCTCACAGTAGAGCATCCGTTAAACTGATTTAGGTGTTCTGAGCGAGCCACGGTAATTTGAACTAATGAAGCGGCTTTACGTAAGCGGATAAGGTAATTCCAGAGGCTCCGAATCTTTATTAACATCTCAGAAATCTTACTGTACCAGTAAACAAATATGGAATCCATAAGCATACTGGGTTGCGGTTGGCTGGGGCTCCCCCTGGCAAAGAGCCTGCTGGATAAGGGCTACAGGGTAAAGGGGTCGACCAGAAGCTTTACCCAATTGAGTCATTTAAAATCAAATGGAATTGAGCCTCATTATATATCGCTCAACCCCTATGTGATCGGCCGGAACATTCGGGGCTTTCTTTCCTCCGATGTGCTGGTTATCAACTTCCCGCCCGAGAGAAGAGAGGACATAGAGTCATATCATAAAGCCCAGATTAAGTCCCTGTTATACGAGCTCAAGTTTAGTCAGATTACTAAGGTGGTTTTCATAAGCTCTACCTCCGTCTATCCCGACCTTAACCGTGAGGTAGTCGAGGAAGACGCCGCTTCGCCCGAGAAGTCATCGGGTAGGGCGCTTTTTTCCGTAGAGCGTCTCCTTCTGTCCGATAAAAGCCTGAAGACCATTGTTTTAAGGTTCGGAGGCTTAATCGGATACGACCGCAAGCCCGGGCGGTTCCTATCTGGTAGAAAGGGGCTTACCGGCGGTGAGTCTCCCGTGAACCTCATACACCGTGACGATTGCACCGGGATTATCCAAAGCATATTAACGAAGGATATCTGGGGAGAGATTTTTAACGCATGCGCAGATACGCATCCCAAAAGAAAGGATTACTACTTGGAGCAGGCAAAGATAGGGGGTTTTGATCCCCCTGAGTTCGATAATACGGAAAAGAGCGGCTATAAAATCGTAAACAGCGGGAAATTAAAGAGACTGACCGGTTACGTGCTTAAATATCCGGACCCTTCGAAAATAAGGGACAATTAGCGCTTTACCATAACCCCTATCTTATTGTCTCGTTTGGTTTTATCCCCCGTTCTGTTATAATTATCGGTATTGAATAGGCATATCATTATCGGGGCATCAAAAATAAACCTTATCGGCCTGGAAGAAACCTCTTCCGAGGTTACAACCCACTTACATAAAAAGAGCATATGACATCAATATATTGCCTGTATATTGAAGCTAAGATAAGACCGGTTAAAGGAAGCTGCGGTTCAAAATCCACAGGAGGAACCCCTAAACACATATGCAAGAATCCGTAAGTTATCAAAACGGCGTCAAGAGAGAGCTTGAGTTTGAGGATAATGCGATAATAAAGGAGCTCTACGGTCAGCAGAATACTAATCTTAAGGAAGTAGAGAACCTCTACGGTGTGAAGATTCACTCAAGGGGCGGCAAGTTGAGTTTCGAAGGTGAGGACGTGGAGGTTCAATCGGCACATAAACTCTTGAAGGAAATATACGGGCTTATCGAAAAGGGCTACACCCTGAACCCAGGAGACCTGGAGCTTGCTTCCCGTATAGTGGAAGAAAACGAGATTAAGCTCGAAGATATCTTTCTCGATACCATATGCGTATCTACAAGGAAAAGGATTATCGCCCCCAAGAGTCTTACGCAGAAGCTCTATATAGAGTCGATACGAAAGTACGATATAGTGTTCGGCATCGGTCCTGCGGGTACAGGAAAGACCTATCTTGCTATGGCTATGGCAGTGTCTGCGTTCGTCAATAAAGAGGTAAACCGTATAATCCTGACAAGGCCCGCCGTTGAGGCCGGGGAAAAGCTCGGGTTCCTTCCCGGCGACCTCACTCAGAAAGTAGACCCGTATTTAAGGCCACTCATGGACGCGCTTTTCGACATGCTAGACTACGACAAGGCTGCCAGGCTTTTGGAAAAAGGGGCGATCGAGATTGCGCCGCTTGCATTTATGAGAGGAAGGACCTTAAACGACGCATTTGTGGTGCTGGATGAGGCTCAAAACACGACTTCGATGCAGATGAAGATGTTTCTAACCAGGCTCGGTTTTAGCTCAAAGGCGGTTATAACCGGCGATACCACGCAGGTGGACCTCGCCTCAGACGAGAAATCGGGACTCCTTGAGGCAGAGAGGCTAATCAAAAAGATAAACGGTATTTCTTTCGTATATTTTTCGAAACACGATGTAGTCCGCCACCCTCTTGTAAGAAAAATAATTGAAGCTTATGAAAATTTTTCGTAAGCTTTGTGTTATAATCCTAGTGTGAATTTCTCTCTTATACCGGAGGCATTAATGAATAGATTAATAATCATACCGGCATTACTCGTCAGCATATTTCTTTATTCTGGGTGCGCACACAACTGGAAGGACCCCGATAGCTCTATTTCAGCAATAAATATCAGCATTAACGGTCTTTTGACAAACCGAGATATTTACGACAGCGCCGGAATCAGGGTGATAGGTAAAGTCTGGTATCTTACACACGGCACTATAGTTGAAAACGAAGACGGAAGCGAAGATGTTTATACGACTTTCGTTATAGCTGACAGGAACGGGACGGGCATAGACGTTTATGTGCCCGGTGAGGCCCCGATAAATGACGGTGATTTCATTCGTGTTATCGGTATATATAGAAAGGAGTATCAGCCAGAAGGTGACTATTTTGCAGACCGCATCGATGCTGTCAGACTGGAAACCTGGCAACCGGGTACCGGTTATTGGGTCCGGGAGTTGGAATTTGATTGATCATGCGCTTAGTAAATACCTGATACAAGTCTCAGAAAATCTCGTTTAGAAAAAGAATCTTTTCTCTTGATGCCCCAAGAGATACGGCGTATAGGGGTACGCCTGTGGATGCTTCTATCGTATCCAGATAGTCCCTGGCCCGAGGAGGAAGCTCCGATACGTCTCTTACCCCGGATATGTCTTTATTCCACCCCTCCAACTCCTCAAATACCGGTTCACATTCACTTAGCTTGTGGCTATTAGACGGGAAATCTGAAAGCACTTCTCCCCTGTAGCGGTAAGCAGTGCAAATCTTGATCTTTTCAAATCCCGAAAGCACGTCCAGCTTGGTGAGCGCGATATGCGATATGCCGTTTATCATCGATGCGTACTTAATAGCGAACGTATCAAACCATCCGCACCTTCTGGGTCTTCCGGTAGTAGCCCCGTATTCATCTCCTAACACCCTCAGTTGCTCGCCTGTCTCCCCGGATATCTCAGAAGGGAACGGGCCCTCCCCGACTCTCGTTGTGTAGGCCTTGGCAATACCTAGCACAGAATCGATCCTGGTCGGGCTTACTCCTGTGCCCGTGCACGCCCCGCCCGAACTAGCGCTTGACGAAGTCACGTAAGGATATGTGCCGAAGTCGATATCCAGAAGCGCTCCCTGGGCGCCCTCGAAGAGTATGTTTTTCCCCTTGGTAATCGAGTCGTTAAGGAGTTTCGCTGCGTCGCACGTAAACTCCCTGAGCTCCTTTCCGTAAAGAGAGTACTGCTCAAGTATTTCCTCGAAATCAAGCGGCTCTCTTCCCAATACCTTGGTTATGTAAAGGTTTCTGTCCGAGAGTACGTCTTTCAGCCTGTGGGATAAAGCGTCAGGGTCGATCAGGTCTGAGACCTTTATGCCCCTTCTCGCAGCCTTGTCTTCGTAAACCGGGCCGATGCCCCTCCCTGTCGTGCCGATCTTAGTATTTCCGAATGACTCTTCCCTTCCCTTGTCGATTTCTCTATGGTAGGGCATAATCACATGCGCTCTGTCGCTTATCTTAAGATTCTCACGGTCTGCTTTGTGTCCCGCGGCACGGAGGTTGTATATTTCCTCGAGCAGCACTTTAGGGTCGACAACCACGCCGTTCCCGATAACTGAAACTTTACCCTCGCGGAGGATTCCGGAAGGCAGGTGGTGGAGTACTACTTTTTCTTCCCCAATCACTATTGTATGGCCTGCGTTGTTTCCACCCTGGTAACGGGCTATGATATCCACTTTCTCAGAGATAAGATCGATGATCCTGCCCTTTCCCTCATCTCCCCACTGTGCCCCGATCACTACCAGATTGGGCATTCTCAGATCCCCCCTTTGAGGAGCTCTTCCAAGTTAGAGAACTCTTTCCCGGCGCCCTTTCTGGATTCGATCAATTTAAGCTTTCTCGGAGTCTCAAGCAATATTACGCCGTAGAAATTTGAGGTTTGATTTTCCTTTAGTCTCTGAGCCCTTTGCTCCGGATTTAAATTCAGGTCTAAAATCACTTTGAACCCGCTTGATCTGAGCCACTCAGCCAGGTGTATGGCTTCACGCCTCAGGCTTGCTTTCTTTGGTATGACGACAAAGTGTATTTGGTTGTCTTCTAGGTGTTCTTTTGAGTAATCAAGGAGCATCTCCACATCCACAGCGAAACCGGTAGCCGGAGAGTCATATCCGTACTTACCCATAAGCTCGTCGTATCTCCCGCCCTTGATTAAAGGCGAGGATATGTCGCGAGACAATATCTCGAAAGTTACACCCGTGTAGTAGTTAAAACCTCTTAGCTCCGCAAGGTCGACGTTCACGTCGCAGTCCAGGTTGTAATCGTCGACAACGCTTAGCACCTTTTCTAGTCCCTTTACAAATTTTTGGATCAATGGGATGTTCTTGGCTTGTTCTAATACTTCTCTTCCGCCAAAGAGGTCGGGGAGGATTTTAATGGTATCCTTTACTTTCTTAGAAGCATCAGATTTGCGTAGCGCTCTCGCTAAATCTTCCTGATCTTTTTTTTTAAGCGCGTCCTCGATATGTTCTCTAAGGTCACCCGTTTGCCTGAGCAGGCTCCTTAATATCCCTGTATGCCCGATGTCGAGCACGAGTCTCCTTATGCCTGATTTGCCAAGAGACTTTATACCGAGCGCTATTATCTCTCCGTCTGCCTCTGCCGAATTTAACCCGACAAGCTCACAGCCCACTTGGAATATCTCCCTCTCTTTGCCGCTCCCCTTTTCTTCAAACCTAACCACCCTGCCGTTATAGCAGAGTCTGAGGGGTGATGCGCCGTCCTTCAGCTGGGTCGCAACAATTCTTCCTACCTGGGGGGTGATATCGGGTCTTAGAGCAACAACCTCTCCTGTAGAGGGATCGACGAACTTTATGACTTTGTTCTTGAGCTCATCGCCCAAGCCTATGGAAAGAGGGCCCAGATACTCGAAAAGAGGCGTAATTATTCTTCTGTAACCCCACCTGGCGAACTCCTCTAAAAGTCCTTCCTCAACCCTCCTAAGCTCTTCGGCCTTGCGCGGGATGTAATCTTTTACGCCCTGAGGCAAACTTAATCTGTCTATCATTTAACATTTAACCTGTGTAACTGAGATTATTTCTGGCAGTTGTCTTATCTTCTCAATGACTTCTTCTGAGACCGGGGAATCGACATTGGTAAAAACTATAGCCCTTCCGCCAATGGCTTCCCGGCCCAAATGCATGAGCCCAATATTCACGCCGTTTTCTCCGAGCACTGTACACATAGCGCCAATAAAACCCGGTTTGTCGTTGTTCTCACTCACTAGGAGGTAGCCGTTTGGTATAACGTCTATGGATACGTCGTTTACCCTTACGAACCTGGGCTCTTCTTTCCCGAATATAGTGCCCGACACGTTGCTTTCGCCTTGCTGGGTTTTCACCTTAATGGTTATTAAGCTCGTATAGTCTTTTGTTTTAGAGGATTTGGATTCGATTACCTTTATACCCTTTTCCTCCGCTATAACAGGGGCGTTTACAAAGCTCACCACGGCGTCCATCATAGGAGTGAGGAAGCCTTTCAGAGCTGCAACCGTAATGGGCTTGGTATCAAGCTCCGAGACCTCTCCGTCGTACTCAATATGTATCTCCTTTACGCCGCCTTTACAGAGCTGGCCCTGCAAACTGCCTAGCTTCTCGGCAAGGTTCAAATAGGGTTTCATAACCTTAATTACATCAAGGCTTACAGAGGGCATATTAACAGCGTTCTTTACTACGTCGTTTACCAGAAAATCCGCTACCTGCTCTGCAATCGCCAGCCCCACTTTGGTCTGCGCCTCTTGGGTCGAGGCTCCGAGATGAGGAGTAAATACCACGTTTTCATCAAGTGTAAGGAGTGGATTACCCTCTTCGGGGGGCTCCTTTACGTAAACATCAAACGCGGCTCCCGCAAGCTTTCCCTCGCTCAGGGCTTCAGTTATGTCCTTCTCGTTTGCGACTCCGCCCCGTGCGCAGTTAATGAGTATTAATCCGGGTTTTGTCTTTTCGAAAGTGTCTTTATTTATAAGGTCTTTGGTGTCAGGTGTAAGAGGGGTGTGAATCGTTATGAAATCCGCTCTCTCAAGAAGCTCGTCCAGACTTACGAGCTCGACCCCCAGTTTCTCTGCGGCCTCTTTTGTAAGATAAGGGTCATAGGCTATCACGTTCATCTTAAGCCCGAGCGCCCTTTCGGCTACGAGCTTGCCGATGTTCCCGAGCCCAATGCATCCAAGGGTCTTACCGTATATCTCGACCCCCTTGAACTTACTCCTCTCCCACTTGCCCGACTTAAGGGAAGCGTGGGCTTGAGGGATTCTTCTTGCAATCGACAGCATGAGCGTGATTGCGTGCTCAGCGGTCGTGATCGCATTTGCCTCGGGGGTGTTCATGACCACTATACCTCTTTTTGTAGCGGCCTCGACATCTACGTTATCTACACCGATGCCCGCACGCCCTATAGCTTTTAGATTGGTTGCCGCATCAATGATATCAGAGGTTACTTTTGTAGCGCTCCTCACTATGAGAGCGTCGTAGCCGCCGACTATCTCAAGCAGCTCTTCTTTTGAAATACCTTTTTTTACGTCTACCTCCAGTCCGTCTGCCGATTCGAGAATACTCAAACCTTCTTTTGCCAGACCGTCCGTTATCAATACTTTCAATTTTTCCTCCGAGAATAGTTTTGTAAATTTTCCTCTATGAATAGGCTAGGGGATGAACTCAACGGCATAACAATATATGCGAGCTATGAAATGTTGTCAATCGGGTGGGGAGTTAGTAATAAATTCAAAGGGTCAAAAATATATTGTGCTTGATGGTATTCTTCTCGTAAGACGTGTTTTTGTGAACGAATGTTATCTTACTCCGAGTTCCTGAGACAGCGGCTGAGGTCTTGGAAAATTGAGAACGATACAGTGTTAAGTTAATATTTGGGTCAGTTATGGATGAAGAGAAAATGACTTTTATTGATCATTTGAGTGAGCTCAGGAAGCGTATGCTCTGGAGTTTGCTTGCGGTGGCGATCCTGTTCATACCGGCGTATGCGTTCTCAACGCAAATTTTCGATTTCCTTATGAAGCCCCTTATCGAAAACCTGCCCGAAGGCAGCTCTCTTATTTTCACCGGGCCCGCAGAGGGTTTCACGACATATTTGAAGGTATCCTTCTTTGCTGCGCTGATTGCAGCGGTGCCATTCATACTGTATCAGGGATGGAAGTTCGTTGCGCCAGCGCTCTATAAGCAGGAAAAGCAGATAGTCGTGCCTTTTATATTGTTCGGCTCGGTCTTCTTTCTGTTGGGAGCGGCGTTTTGCTACTATGTTGCCTCACCGCCAGCTTTTAAATTCCTGCTCAACGAATATTCCTCTGAATACGTAAAGGCGTTTCCCACAATCAGGGAAGCGTTATCATTTTTTATGGCACTCATCTTTGGATTCGGCCTGGTATTCGAGTTCCCGCTAGTTATCTTCGTATTGTCCAGAGTAGGTATTGTGACGAGCAAGTGGCTGAGGCAGAAAAGAAAGTACGCTCTTCTCATAAGCGCTGTGGTGGCTGCGGTTCTTACCCCTACTACGGACGCAATTTCTATGATGCTGATGTTCGTTCCCATATTGGTGTTTTACGAGCTTGGAATATTAGTCGCCTGGCTGTTCGGCAAGAAAAAGACTGAAGCCCCCGAAGAAACGGGTGCTGACACGCCGGTCTCGTAGGTTGACAATTTCTCTTATTGAAAATAAAGTTTCCTTTTGATAAAAAATCAGTTCGTGCCGGATTTTAAGGTAAGACAAATAATTTAAACTCAAGAGGTAAACATCATGCCCCCCAAAACCGCCCGGAGTAAAAAACCCAAAGACCTCAGGCACCCGATTACGTATAAGAGAGAGAACGGAAAATTCGACGTCGAGTGGTACCTTGGTCTGGATAAAACGAACTGGGTGCTGCCAAAGGTGCTAAAGGAGCAAGCCAGGAAGCTCGGGGAAAAACCGTTCCTTCAATTCGGATATAAAAACCCCCTGAGCTTCTACCAAACTAATAAGCTAGCCAACAAGATCGCTAACGGGCTCATAAAGCTCGGCATCGGGAAGGGCGACAAAGTGGCCGTGTACATGCCCAATTCAGACGATTACGTTATTACGTGGTTTGGCATATTGAAAATGGGCGCTGTAATGGTGCCTATAAATACTGCGTATAAGATGGACTTCCTCCAGTATATAATCGACAGCTCGGACTCAAAGGCGCTCTTCATAGCAGAGGAATATCTGGATAGGATGCCACCGATAGCAAAGCGGATTAAGAAGCTCGAGGACGTTATCGTGTGGACAAGGGACGGGGGGGTGAAATTCGACAAACAGGGATTCGACTTTAAGAAGATGATTCCGTACTCAAAGTTTATAGGGGCCCAGAGAAGCTCTGAGCCCGGGGTTGAAGTGACCTTTATGGACCTTGCCAGGCTCATGTACACCTCAGGCACCACAGGCCGCTCCAAGGGGGTCGTGAGGCCGTGCGCCGCGGACTATTCAAGCGCCCGGAACTACGCTGAGATAATGGACGTAGGTCCGGACGACGTGTGCTTTACCTGCCTCCCACTATTCCATTCAAACGCAATGGTTATGACCGTCTACCCGGCTCTCATAAAGGGGGCAAAGGCAGTGGTGGAAGAAAAGTACAGCGCCCGCAACTTCTGGAAATGGATGGTTGACTACGGGGTTACGAAATTCAACACAGTAGGCACAGTCTCATACTTCATGTGGAACACCCCTCCTGTGCCTGAAGAGAAGCAGCACAATGTTAAGCTCGTGCTCGGCTCCCCCGCGCCTCACGATATAATTGAGGACTTCATGAAGCGCTTCAACATTAAGTTTATGGAGGGCTACGGTCTCACCGAGATAGGGCAGTGCACATGGATGCGCCCTGGCGAGCCTTTCAGGGTGGGTTCCTGCGGTAAGGAGGCTCCTGGGTATGAGATAAAGATCGGAGACCCCGAAACGGACGAAGAGGTGCCGAGGGGTAATATCGGGGAAATTATAGTCCGTCCTAGGACACCGAACGTGATGCTTCATCAGTACTATAAAATGCCGGAGAAGACAGTGCAGGATTTCAGAAACTTCTGGTTTCACACGGGAGACGCGGGCAGGATGGATGAAGAAGGCTATATCTATTTTGTAGACAGGGTTAAGGATTACATAAGGAGACGCGGCGAAAATATAAGCTCCTTTGAAGTGGAAAAGATCGTGGGCTCACACCCCGAAGTGAAGGAGTCGGGCGCGGTAGGCGTAAAGTCCGAAGGCGGCGGATACGCAGAGGACGAGCTTATGATAGTAGTAGTTCCTAAAAAGGGCAAGAAGATCGATCCGGAAAAGCTCATGAGCTTTCTTGAGCGCAGGATGCCCGTATTTATGATCCCGAGGTTCATACGCTTTGATAAATCGCTACCCAAGACCGGCACGCAGAGGGTGCAGAAGAATAAGCTCAGGGAGAAGGGAATCACGAAAGACACATGGGACTCTGTAAAAGTGGGCTACAAAGTAAAGCGTTAGAGCATCTGTTATTTAAAGATATTCCGTTTACAGAGATTGACTTGAGTTTTTTCTTTTTTATGTGACGGCTCCCTAAATTTTTATGAAAATTTTGCTGACGAAATTCCCCTGATTTATCTTTGAAATCTAGGTACTATGTTTATAACACCGTTTTTTAAGGAGAGTCTGATGAGAACCCTAACAGTATTACTCTTAATAGTATCAATAATAGTTATGTCCGCGGGGAGCGCTTTCTCCGGGGAAGCTCTTGGAGTAGCGGATTTTAAGAAGCTCTACGACAGCCTGCTTTCAGGGAAAGTGCTGGTGAATGAAAAGGAGCAGGACGGCACTGTGATAAAGAAGGAAAGGCATTATGGCGCTACTGTTAACACCGGTGACGGGGATTTTGATATACCGGTAAAGAAAGTGATCACCTATACGGTAAACGGTAAGCTTGAGCAGTCTATAAGCGTCGATATTCTGGACAGGGTACACGACATAGGCGGTCAGGCCATTATTCAGGAAGAGATAACGCGCATGGGCGTTCAGGAAGCGGGGGACGAAAAACCGGAGGAGGCTGCCGGAGTAGAGTTTGGCGGGGTGTACCGGGTAGGGGCAAACGACAAGGGCGGGTTCGACGTTCATAACTTCGCACTTTCACCCTCTCTTAAACTGGATGGTGATTCCGTCAAACTCGCGGGCTCTATGGTCTCATATTCCTGCTATTCGCAAAACGATAAGTCCGTGTGCGAGCTCAATGTGCGGGATTTTGATCTAGGAGACTACGAACCGTACCAGGGGTTTAAGGTAGGCGCGCCCATAGGCGGCGATTTTACGGAAGTTTTTGTGAGCAAATAGATTAATATAAGAGAAAATACCTGTTATAGGAGGTTTAATAATGAAGAAAGTGATATATATATCTTCAATTCTGGCATTTTTATTTATTCCTTGGACATACGTTTCAGCCGACCCTGTGGTCGATCCTTCGAGTATAAAGAATCAGGACAAGTACTATCAGGATAACGCCCAATGCAAAGCCATTGCAAAGGACAATAAGGGCGGAGTCGGGAACGTTGCTTAAGACACCGCTATTGGTGCAGGCGTTGGTGCGGGAACGGGCGCACTACTTGGAGCAATAGGTGGGGGAGTCGGTAAAGGGCTTGGCATTGGAGCTGTTGTCGGCGGAGTCGCCGGGGGCGGCATGAGCGTATACAAAAACAACAAGAGTTATGACGAGATATATAAGAACTGTATGCGCGGAAGGGGCTACAGGGTATTAAATTAACTTATATTTAAGATCTACTTGCCGACCTTGCTTTCGAGCACCATTATAATCAGAAAGCCGACGAAGAACATGGTCGTTGCAAAGGCGTTGTCACGGCCTTGGTGAGCCTCAACTAGAAGCTCCTCGGTTACAAGGTAAAGAAGCGCAGCCGTTGCGAAAGCTATAGCTATTTCAAGGCTCTGGCCACTTAGCCCTTCTAGGAAAAAGCCTCCTAGCGACGCCCCAGCCAGAACCAGCACCGCCAGCATTACGGTAACTGCGATTATCGTCCTGGGGCTCTTCCCGTTTTTTGCAAGTGAGGACACAACTGAAATCGCGAGAAAGAGGAGCTCTATCGTAAGGGCAATCGTGATTATAACTCCTTCTTTTATGCCCACGTCGAAACTCACTCCCATTAAAAGCCCGTCTATAAATACGTCTACCCCCGAAGCCGCTACAAGTCCGCCCGAGCCGCGGGATACGCCGCTTTCGTCACTTTGCTCGAACTTGCCCGTAATAAATCTGATCAGAAGCATGAGCGCGACGCCCAAGGAAAAACCTATGACAAGCGATAAGATGTTGATATTCTTGGTGAGCTCGGGAAGAAGCTCTATGCCCACGGCTGCGAAAACCACGCCCGCAGCAAAGTGCTGGACTGCAATTGTGATTTTTTTCCCGGGCGACCTGTAGGCCGCGACTGTACCGCCTATAATAGTAGCGATTACGGGTACCAGCGTATACGTCAGTATTATCGTGAGCATTTAATAGACTCTTTGGATCTGAATAAAACTTAACTGCTTAGTTCTTACGTATCTAATTTTGCCGGTACGAACTCTTCAATAGAGTCGGGTCCTAAGCATACATGCATCTGTATTGTAAATCGCGAAACGCTCGGCTTCATTGGAGTGCGCTTGATTTGGGGATGTGTCTTTATTATATGTATAATGAAAGATGGCAGCTAACCGAGTGGTCTCGACTATGAATAAAAATTACTTGTTCATTTTTATAACCGCAATTTTGCTCACAGCCTGCACCAAGGATGTGTACACCGATCCTGATCTCGGAGGACTATACAACAGGGCGGCGGTGCGTTCTCATATCGAGGGCAACCCGGTGATTGTGATACCGGGGATACTGGGCTCAAAGCTAAGAGACAGTGAGTCGGGGCAGCTTGTCTGGGGGGCGTTTGAAAAAGGGACAGCCAACCCAGAGACTCCCGAAGGTGCCAGACTTATTGCTATTCCTATGAAAAAAGGAGTGCCACTGAACGAGCTTACTGACAGCGTACATTCAGACGGAGCGCTGGATGTAGTTAAGGTCACTCTGTTCGGATTTCCTATCGAGTTAAACGCGTATGTGAATATTCTGAACACTTTGGGCGCGGGCGGCTACCTGGACGAGTCGATCGCATCAAATAGTCTTAACCGAATAGACTATGGCAAAGATCACTTCACATGCTTTCAGTTCGATTATGACTGGAGGCTCGATAACGTGGAGAACGCAAGGAGGCTCGGGGAATTTATAAAAGCAAAGAGGACATATATTCTTGAAGAGTACAAGAAGCGAGGCATAGATAGGGAAGAGGTTAAGTTCGACATAGTTGCGCACTCCATGGGCGGGCTTCTTACAAGGTATTATCTGCGTTACGGCGAGGAGGGCCTGCCATCGGACGGCTCGCTGCCCGAGCTTACCTGGGCCGGGGCCTAATACGTCGAAAAGGTCGTAATAATCGGCACCCCGAACGCGGGCGCGATAGGGTCGATAGAGACCCTGGTGCAGGGGCGTGACATAGGACCCTTCTTGCCTAAGTACGAGCCCGCAATAATCGGCACTTTCCCCTCTCTCTACCAGCAGATGCCGAGAACAAGGCACAAAGCCGTTAGAGACCAAAACGGAGCGAGTATAGATGTGACAGACCCAAGGACCTGGGAGCTCTATGGCTGGAGTCTCATGGACCCCAAGCAGGACAGAGTGCTTGAGTGGCTTCTCCCCGATGTGCCCGACGCTTCGGAGAGGCATGCGATAGCGCTTGATCACCTGACAAAATCCCTTGAGCGCGGGATACAGTTTCAGGAGGCTCTGGACGTGCCCGCGGCACCTCCCGCTGATTTAAAAATATATCTGATTGCGGGGGATGCTATTCTGACCGGGGCAGGCCTCACGGTCTCTGAGGCAGGTGAGCTTAAAGTCACAAACTACACGCCGGGAGACGGAACAGTGACACGCTCGAGCGCCCTTATGGACGAGAGGGTAGGCGGTCAGTGGGCGCTTAATTTGGTATCTCCTGTTAAGTGGTCAAACGTCATGTTCCTTTTTACTGACCATCTGGGACTAACGAAAAGTCCCGCATTCAGCGATAATGTGCTCTATTTGCTTCTTGAGCAGCCCATGAACTGATACTTTTGGAATTGATTTATTTTGGCATTAGCACTCCTAAAAGTGACTCATGTACTCGAGGTTAGACAACGTGTAGCTATAACGGTGGTGAAGGAGCTATGCAATTATCGATATATTCCTTTCCCCTGCATCGCATGGCTGTTGAAAGTTTAGGGTAGTGCCGTAGATTTATAATGTGATTTATGAATCGGTATACGCTATAATCTGGAGATAAATTTTGAGTAAAGGCCAATCTCTTAAAGAAATATTAAAGAATTCTAAGAAAGCGCTCCTTATTGGTATCGGAGGGGGAGGAGATATTGTGGGTACTATTCCGACATCGGAGCTTTTAGGCATGTTCGGTGTAGAGTGCGTTTACGGAGGCATATCTTGGGAGCGCTCAGTTTTTGACCCTGTACCGGGACCGAGAACATTTGAAGAGACCCGTAACGTGAGGAAATTAAATGATGTCGTCTGGTACGCAAACCCCGGTACGGTTACAAGCACCGGAGTAAGCTTTGCCGAGAGCGGATTTTCCCGGGTTTTGGGAGAAGAGACGCTTCTCATAGGGATTCACGGCGGGCCCGGGGCTGTGGCGGAGGGTATATTGGACGCTTGCCGCAAACTCAATGCGGATCTAGTGATAGGGGTAGATGTGGGCGGTGATGTGCTGGCACAGGGTGACGAGCCCGGGCTCATGAGCCCTCTGGCTGACGCCGTTATGACTTCAGCGCTATATTACGTGGACCGTGAGATGCCTACACTAATGGGACTATTCGGATACGGGAGCGACGGAGAGCTCACACAAGGTGAGCTTGAACGGTCAATGAAAGTGCTTGCTAAAGAAGGGGGTATACTCGGTAGCTGGGGTATCACACAAGATGCGCTCAAAAGGCTTGAGAAGGCGGTATCGACCGTCCCTACGGAAGCTAGCCGAATGCCTGTCCTATATGCTAAGGGCGAGTTTACGGATACCACAATAAGAAGCGGAAGGCGTAACATTTCACTTTCCGTGTCTTGTACTGTTACATTTTACTTCTCGACAGAAGTGGTTTATGAAAAATTATCCAAGCTTCCTCTTTGCGTATGCGGCTGTCGTTCCCTAGAAGAGGCAAACGACGCGCTTCATTCGATCGGAGTGCATACCGAGCTTGATATCGAGCGGGAAAGACTGAAGTCCGGGGAAAGGGCTTAAGTATATATAGGCATGGTTTTAAGCACTTCTGTTCGACGCTCGTATATGAGTACCCTACGCTATGTGTTATCTGTAAGAGTATTTTCGGACAAACTGCATTGCGAAATATTATTGCATCAGAGCCCGCAAAGGTGATCACTACAAGTTTGACACTGCCGGTATTTCGTGTTAAATACTTACGATTTTTTTAAATTTCTACCCTGAGGTAAAGCACCCGTAAATGAGTTTGGAAGAAGTAGGCCAATATCCTGTAGAGCAGTTCTTTATCGCACTTGCACTGATACTCATATTTTCGAAGTTATTCGGTGAATTGGCAGAGCGTATTAAGCAGCCCTCCGTATTGGGAGAGCTTGTCGCAGGGATAATCCTGGGGGGGAGCGTGCTCTCTATGGTCCCGTCGGTTTCTGGCATGTCGGGTTACGACACTTTCCATATCCTGGCAGAAGTCGGGGTAGCGATACTGCTGTTTGAAATCGGCCTCGAGACTGATCTTAAAGATTTGATCAGGGTCGGATTCACTTCAACGCTTGTTGCGGTTGTGGGTGTTATAGTGCCTTTTGCGCTAGGTTTCGCCAGTATTTTAGCTTTTGAGAAATTCGGCTTGCTAAGCGGTATTGATCCCTCTCTTTACGTACTGATAGCCATAACGGCCGGGGCAACGCTTACAGCGACGAGTGTGGGTATAACGGCCAGGGTCTTGTCCGATATGAACCGCCTTCAGAGCGGGGAAGCTAAGATAATTCTGGGTGCAGCGGTTATTGACGACATATTGGGGCTTATCATATTGGGTGTTGTGAGCGGTCTTATCGAGTCTTCAAAATCAGGGACTGGCGGGATGGGGGTATCAGCAGCGGGTGTGGGAATTATATTCCTTAAGTCGTTTGGATTTTTGGTTGTTGCCATAGTTGTCGGGAACCTTACTTCTAAGAAGCTCTTTGATCTGGTAGACAAAATGCGCGTTCGCGGAGTACTTCTTTTATTCGCCCTCGCCTTTGCATTTATTTTCTCCTACCTGGCAGCTCTGGTAGGCTTAGCCCCGATTGTGGGAGCTTTCGCGGCAGGGCTGGTGCTTGCCAATACCAATCAGTTCAAACCTATAGAAGAGCGGTTGAAACCGGTTTCAGACGTTTTTACGCCGATATTTTTTGTTATGGTAGGCGCCGCTGTAGATATTCGGGTGTTTAACCCTTTCGTAAGCGAGAATATTCCGATACTATTAATTGCTCTAATACTTTTCATTGTAGCAGTAGTGGGCAAATTTGTTAGCGGTTGGGCTGTATTTCAAAAAGGAATTAATAAGACAGCTATAGGTTTTGGAATGATTCCGAGAGGTGAGGTTGGGCTTATATTCGCTCAGGTCGGGCTTACTTACGGCGTATTTACCTCAGAGTTTTTTTCCGCTGTAACAGTAATGGTTATGCTGACTACGTTTATTGCGCCGCCCCTTCTTAAGATAGCCTTTTCGGGGAGTGATGAGCCACTTGAGGATACAGCGTAGGTATATATAAGGAGATATTTGATAATGCTAAATAAAAGAATTTTTTCAATCACGCTATCAGCACTGGGGTTGTTCGCAGCCTCCGCGCCGAGCGCGTTTGCCTCCGATGATTTGCTGAGCGTCAACAAAACTGTTTTCATACAGATCGTAATATTCCTTATCGCAATTTACATATTGAATAAGCTCGTGTTTGAACCCTTCTTAAATCTTATAGACCGAAGAGACAAACTTACCCGGGGAGCGATGGAAGAGGCAAAAGAGTTTGAAGAGAAAGTAGCTCATATCATTGAGGAATATGACGCTAAGCTTGCCGAGGCCAGGGTGTTTGCCGTAGAGGAGCGTAACAAGATCGTGCAGGAAGGGCAGAGTGTCGCGGAGGGTATTCTTACCCAGGCGAGGGAAGAAACCACTGAGCTTTTAAAAGACGCCAAATCCAAGCTTGAGGCGGACACTCAGGAGATTAAGAATAAGGTTAAATCGGATGTAGATACCATAGCTAAAGATATAGCATCCACGGTATTGGGTAAGGAGATTGCGTCATGACAGAGTTTGAAATACTTAACCTCTTAATAGCAAACGCCTCAGAAGGCGGTGGTTTTGATTGGAGATTCGTAGCTGAGCACACAGTAAACCTTTTGATACTGCTTGCAGTGCTTGTTTATTTCGCGAAGAACCCTGTGAAGAATTTTCTAATGATAAGGCGGGCCAACATAAGCCGTGAAATCGATGAAGCTCAAAACACCATAAAGGAAGCCAAAGAAAGGTATGAAGCATACGCCCAGAAGCTCAAGGGAATAGAGGGGGAGATTACGAGCCTCAAAGATACTCTCAGAAAGCAGGGAGAGACCGAAAGGGATGAAATTGTAAAACACGCAAATCTAACCTCGGAAATATTAAGCAAAGAAGCAAGAGATACCATAGAGCTTGAGGCCGAGAGGGAGAAGCGTGAGATACAGTCGGAGGTGGTTGCCCTCGCTATCGGTATTGCAGAGAATATAATAAAGGAAAATCTGGGCGAATCCGAAAAACAGAGGCTGCTCTCACAGTTCACTAAAAGTATAGAGGAAGAAAAATGGCATCAATCGCAACATTAAGAGATTTGACGGAAGCGCTGATCGAGAGCTCAAAGGAATTGGATAAGCTCGATAAGGTCATAGCCGACATGGCTGATTTTTATCAACTAACGAAATCATCCGAGGAGCTAAGGAATATACTCTGGAGCACTACGTTTGAGTTAAAAGAGAGAAAGTCCATTACGGCCGATATCAGCGCCAAAAGGGGCTATGACGGTCTTACCGCTAATTTCCTGAACCTGGTTATAGAGCTTGATAAATTTAAGTCGCTTATAAAATCAGAGCAGACTTTCATGGGGAAATTACTTAAGGCTTCGGGCAGGATTAGGGCCCGGGTTACGACTGCGAGCGAGCCTACTAAGGACGAAATCTCCCGCATTAAAAACGCACTGACAAAAGCGGTGGGACAGGACGTCGAGGTAACCACAAAGGTGGATCCTGAGATTTTAGGGGGGGTAATCACGAAGGTAGAAGATAAAGTGTATGATGGTAGTATTAAGACCCAGCTCGAGAGAATCCGGGGTGTGCTCTCTGAGTGCTAGAGGAGTTATTGTAAAAACGAATTGAGTCATAAACGCAACAAGGAGCAGATGATATGCAGGAAATGAAGATAGAAGAAATCGGGGAAATATTAAGGAATAGAATAAAGGGTTACGAAACCAAGATCGAGACTTCCGAGGTAGGAACCGTAATCTCCGTTGGTGACGGTGTGGCCCGTGCATACGGGCTCGACCAGGCAATGGCCGGGGAGCTTGTAGAGTTCTCAAGCGGTATCATGGGGCTCGTGCTCAACCTTGAAGAAGACAACGTCGGCATCGCCCTCTTCGGTGAGGATAAAGAGGTGCAGGAAGGCGATCTGGTCAAGAGAACGGGGAATGTAGCCGACGTGCCTGTAGGAGAAGCGATGAAGGGCAGAGTGGTAAATGCTCTAGGGCAGCCGATTGACGGAAGGGTGAGATAGCGTCTGAGGGTATGAGGCAGATAGAGGTTAAAGCTCCGGGCGTTATTTACAGACAGTCGGTCAACGAGCCGCTTCAGACGGGTATTAAATCGATCGATGCGATGATCCCAATCGGCAGGGGGCAGAGGGAGCTTATATTGGGCGACCGTCAAATAGGCAAAACAGCGATTGCCGTAGACACGATAATTAACCAAAAGGAAGAAGACGTATACTGCATTTACGTAGCGGTGGGTCAGAAGCAGTCCACAGTAGCACAGGTAGTCGATAAGCTCAGAGAGCACGGCGCTCTTGAGTACACTACCATTGTAGCCGCTACAGCGAGTGACCCAGCTCCGTTCCAGTTTATCGCCCCTTATGCCGGGTGCGCACTAGGCGAGCATTTCCGCGATAACGGAAAACACGCGCTTGTAATTTATGACGATCTTACGAAGCACGCTTGGGCGTATCGTCAATTATCGCTACTCCTGAGACGTCCTCCAGGACGTGAAGCATACCCCGGGGACGTGTTTTACCTCCATTCGAGACTGCTTGAGAGGGCAGCCAAAATGAGAGACGAAGACGGTGGCGGATCGCTTACCGCGCTTCCCATCATTGAAACGCAGGCGGGCGACGTTTCGGCATATATTCCCACAAACGTTATATCGATTACGGACGGGCAGATTTATCTTGAGAGCGACCTTTTCTACTCTGGTATCAGGCCCGCGATTAACGTGGGTCTTTCGGTATCGAGGGTAGGGGGCTCGGCCCAGGTGAAGGCTATGAAAAAGGTGGCCGGCACGCTAAGGCTAGACCTCGCTCAGTACAGGGAAGTGGAAGCGTTCTCACAGTTCGCCTCTGATTTGGATAAGGCTACCCAGGCACAGCTCGCACGAGGCAGCAGACTGGTGGAAGCGCTTAAACAGGGCCAGTACCAGCCGATTACGGTTGAGAAACAGATTCTCATTATTTACGCCGTAACGAACGGTTACGTAGACGATTATCCTGTCGAAGCTGTAGGTAAGTATGAAAAAGAGCTTTATTTGTTCTTCGAGTCAAAGTACTCGAGCATACTCGATGAAATAAAGACCAAAAAAGAGATTACGGATGAGATTAGGGACAGAGTTACTAGCGCCCTTGAGGAGCTTAAGAATCAATTGGGTGATTTAAACAACTAACAATTAAGATACCTTAGGAAATTACTGGAATAACATATGGCAAGCTTAAGTCAGATAAGAACAAAAATCAGCAGCGTTAAGGGAACCCGCAGGATCATGAGCGCGATGAAGCTGATCTCGGCAGTAAAGCTCAAACGCTCTCAGGACCTTCTTATGGCAAACCGTCCGTATTCGGATGCGTATCAGGAGACGACTCATAATATCGCTAAGAGGTGCGACCCCGAGTCTCATCCGCTCCTTAGAAAAGAAGAGAACCCGAGGAAACTCCATTTGGTGTTCCTGACCTCAGACAGAGGGCTTTGCGGGAGCTTTAACAGCAACCTGATACGAAAGCTCGAGACCTATCTTGTGATGGAAACAAAACAGTACGATGAAGTGATATTCAGCTTCCTCGGTCGCCGGGGCAGGGACCATTTCTCAAGACAAGACCTGAGAGTCTCTGAGAGCTTTACGGGAATTAATGAGAGAAACTTCGTCGAGATCGCCGGGAAGGTGGCGCAGGAAATATCGGAAGAATACACAAATGATGAAGTAGATGAAGTCATATTGGTCTATAACTATTTCAAATCTGTTCTGACGCAGGAGATGACCTATGAAAGAGTTCTCCCTATCGAGAGTTCAGAAGAGCAGAGTAAGGATGAGACCCTTATAGACTATTTGTATGAACCTACTCAGACAGAGGTGATCGACAAGGTAATCCCCAAGTACATAGAAGCCCGCGTACAGAGGGCTATACAGGAATCTCAGACCAGCGAGCACGCGGCTAGAATGACGGCCATGGAAAACGCGACAAGTAACGCTGATGAAGTAATAAAAAATCTAACGCTTTTATTCAATAAAACCAGACAAGCCATGATAACAACCGAGCTAATGGACATAGTTAACGGTACAGAGGCTTTAAGCAAAGGAGGCGACGAGTAATATGGAAATGCAAAATCAGGAAAAAAACAATATGGGTAAAGTCGTACAGATCATGGGACCAGTTATTGACGTCGAGTTTAAAGACAGCGAGCTCCCGCCGATCTATACGGCACTAAAACTTACAAACCCGCTAATCAACGACGAAGAATGGAACCTGGTCGTAGAGGTAGCGCAGCAGTTAGGCGGAAACCGCGTGCGCTGTATCGCCATGGACTCTACGGAAGGTATAAGAAGGGGAGAAGACGCGCTCAACACCGGAGAAGGCATTACGGTGCCTGTAGGTAAAGAGGCGCTAGGGAGGCTGATAAACGTCATAGGCGAGCCTATAGACGAGGCGGGTCCTGTGGCTACAGAAGCACGCTGGCCGATCCACCGTGAAGCGCCCGAGTTTGTAGAGCAGTCGACGAAGCTTGAGCTTTTTGAAACGGGAATTAAGGTTATCGACTTGATCGCGCCTTTCCTTAAGGGCGGAAAGATCGGGCTGTTCGGCGGTGCCGGAGTGGGTAAGACAGTTCTTCTGATGGAGCTTATTCACAACGTGGCCAAGGAGTACGGCGGCGTTTCGGTGTTCGGCGGAGTCGGAGAGCGTACCAGAGAAGGAAACGACCTCTATCACGAGATGAAAGATTCGGGTGTTTTGGACAACACCGGGCTGATATTCGGACAGATGAACGAGCCACCGGGCGCGAGAGCCAGGGTGGCGCTTACGGCGCTTACGCTCGCTGAGTACTTCCGTGACGAGCAGGGACAGGACGTGCTCCTCTTTATCGACAACATATTCCGTTTTACTCAGGCAGGCTCCGAGGTTTCGGCGCTCCTGGGTCGTATCCCTTCAGCCGTGGGTTATCAGCCTACGCTCGCTACTGACTTAGGAGAGCTTCAGGAGAGGATTACTTCCACTGTTAACGGCTCTATTACATCAGTGCAGGCGATCTATGTGCCTGCGGACGACCTGACTGACCCTGCTCCCGCAACCACTTTTGCTCACTTGGACGGTACGATAGTTCTTTCGCGTCAGCTGACTGAGCTTGGTATCTATCCGGCGGTGGATCCGCTCGATTCCACCTCTCGTATCTTGGATCCCCTGATAGTGGGTCAGGACCATTATGACGTTGCGCGCCAAGTGCAGGAAGTGCTTCAGCGCTATAAACAGCTTCAGGAAATCATCGCGATCCTTGGGATGGACGAGCTCTCTGAAGACGATAAGCTCGTGGTCTCGAGAGCAAGGAAAGTGCAGAGGTTCCTCTCACAGCCTTTCCACGTGGCCGAGCAGTTCACCGGTACACCCGGGAAATACGTGCCTATTAAGGATACTATAGAGGCGTTCAGAGAGGTTATAGACGGTAAGATGGACGAAATCCCCGAGCAGGCTTTCTATATGGTAGGTAATCTGGACGAGGTACAGGAGAAGGCTAAGGATATTGCTGCATAGCACCGGACGAAGACGCATGTTTGTCTCATTGACTGAAGCTGATATTATTTGAAATCATGAACCCGGCTTCTCTTTGACTTAGAGAAATAGGAGATATAAGTTTTGGGAAACGAAATTCATCTTAAAGTGGTAACACCCATCAAGCTTGTAGTGGATGAGCAGGTGGATGAAGTTATAGCTCCGGGGGAGGCCGGCGAATTCGGCGTGCTCCCCGGACACGAGCCTTTCGTCGCTACGCTTCAAAACGGAGTGCTTAAATATAGAAAAGACGGAGTGGAGCGGGAATTGACCCTAGAGGGTGGACTCGCGGACGTAAGGGAAGATAACGTAAGCATCCTTGCGGACAGTGTAGTACAGGATTAGTGGGTTTATAATTTATCTCCCCGGTATCTTTACCAATTTAGACTAGCCTAATCAGCATAAGCAGCCTTTCTTCTTCGGATTGACAATAAGGCAATAATTCTCAATACTCTCGTCATTTCGATAAGCCCTCATTCAGAAAGGGTAGGTATGTTGTGGTCTAGTGCAGGGTTCTGGGAAACAAAATAACCGTAATTTATTACGATCTTTTTGGTCGATCAGAATTAACCGGGAATAATTGATAACAATGGAAACCTTTCTATCTTCCTATAGCCAAACAAAATAAGTAAGCGCTCAAGCAAAGCCTATATCTTTACTTCTACTAATCTCGTAGGCATAATTAGCTCAATATTAATGCGAAGGGAGATCCGATGATGGCTCAGACTGAATCGGTTTCGGAACCACTTATACTGAGACGAGACAAAGACGGGGTATCCAACCTCACGATAAACAGGCCCAAAGCATATAACTCGCTCAGTATAGAGTGCATGGAAATGTTTATAGAGGAGCTTGAGTATATAGCATCCGATTCTACACTTAAGGTCGTTGTAGTTTCAGGGGCAGGGAAGGGGTTCTGTGCCGGGCATGATTTGAAGGATATAAGGGCTAACCCTGAAAAATCTTTCTATGAGAAGACGTTTGCGGTTTGTTCTAAGTTGATGATGAGGGTTGTAAACCTCCCTAAACCCGTAATTGCCAAAGTGCATGGCGTGGCCACTGCCGCAGGCTGTCAGCTCGTGGCTTCATGCGACCTGGCAGTGGCGGACGAGCACGCCAGGTTTGCCACCCCGGGGGTGAATATCGGGCTGTTCTGCTCTACTCCCATGGTTTCTCTTTCTCGGAATGTGCCCAGGAAACACGCTATGGAGATGCTCCTCACCGGCGATTTTATTTCCGCCGAGAGGGCTTGTGAAATAGGTCTTATAAACCACGTGGTCCCATACAATGAGCTTGACAGCGCTGCGAACGAGCTTGCCCTTAAAATCGCGTCAAAGTCTCCACTTACTCTTAAAATAGGGAAGGAAGCGTTTTACCGGCAGCTTGATAAGGATATGACCGGAGCTTATGAGTACTGCAGCCGTGTGATGGTCGAGAATATGTTGGCCCGGGACGCCGAAGAGGGAATTGACGCTTTTCTGGAAAAGCGCGACCCGATATGGCGGGGCCGGTAGGTTACTTGAGCTACTCCTGTAATTTATCTGTCATTTCTTAATACATTCTTTACAATTCACAACTATAATCTCCATGACTCATAGCTTCGGCGATTATTACCTTAAATTAGCCTAAAATATATACAGGAGATTAAAATGAATAGAGGTACTCCCGTAATCCGTAGAGGGTTCTTGGTGCAGAATGCTCTTTTTATAGCGATATTTTTTCTTTTGACTGTTCAAACTTTGGGTTATCAGTCAAATGTTTATACGAATGATCAAACATCCGGAAACCTCATAGAGAGTAGAGATACTTATATAATCGCAGCGGGCGGCGCTCTCAGTTACGGTATGACCAAGACAGAAGCTTACGATGCGAAGGGCGTGCCGGATAAGATCAACAGGCTTCCCGATGAAGGGGGTAAAGAAATGTGGGTATACGAATGTATGGATTCAGACGGTTTTAATGAGGACTGTCTGTATTTATATTTCGATGGTGATAAGCTGGTAAAAATAGAAAGGCCTTAGGGATAGCTAGGCTATGCTAAGTGAATAGATTCTCACTTCGTAGCTCCATTTGTCTTATTTTAAAGTTATAGGAATTAACGTATGCCCGGGGGGGATAAAATATCTCTTCCCTTCCTTCTAGGCGGTAACCAGATACTCGTGCTTGAAGAAGAATACGGATAGTAAGAGTCAGCCGAATTCGTACTTGAGACGGTTACGTATTCCGTAAACGGAGAGGGCTGTCTGAAGGTAGGGCTTGAGATTTCATCAGAGCAGCAGGAGCTTGTCGAAGACTCTATGAAGGCGCACCACAGGCCGCAGACTCCGATATAGTGCTAAAGGAAGAGTTGGATATGACCTCCTATAGACAAATGCTGGGGGGATTTAGTAATGTAATTCAGAACGGAGGACGTCTTAGTGTGTATGCGCTCGATGCGCCTTCCTCTGTGCCGGCGAGATTGGAGCCAAGATGCCTGATAAGGAGAGTATGGTTACGGACGGGTACTTGTCTGGAGTTGTAAAAAATTGAGGTGAAAGAAAAGACAGAAGTCCTGCCGGATAAGGCCATCGAGGAAAAGTGCTCGCTTGAGGTTCTCGATACAGAGCTTGTTGAAAGAGACGAGGAGGTTCTAAAGAAAATAAACGGCGGGATAAAGCACAATTACCCTGTTAAAGGAATGAACACGGACGAAGCTGTCAAAGCGCTGGGAGAGCCTAGTGAGACGAATAAGGCGGTAAGCAGACAAAACCGGGTATATCAATGCTATGATGAAGACGGTTTTTATTACGAGAATGTTTTGTGCTTAAGTTTAAAGAAGGAATACTCGTAGATTTTAAAGAGCAGTAGCCTTGATAATCCTACACATCAAACTCCATTGATAGTATTCGAATAAAGTCCTATCGTTAGAGGTTCGGGCAATTCTTATTTAAGACGGATTTTATAGACGAAACGGAGGACTGCTATACCAAATGTCTAACTTTTCCCCTTTTCCCCGTCATCTGGAGTAGCCTCTTGGGGTGCTTGAGCTTCTTCTGCTTGCTCCGCTTGGGCTTTTTCTGGAGGAGTCTCGTTGGTATCTTGAGCTTCCGGCACTTGAGTTTGAGTTGTTTGCTCGGCGGTTACTTCAGGAGCTAGAGTCTCCATTTCCTCTACTTGTGACAATTCTGTCTGGGACTCTTGGGCCTCAGGCTCAGCAGCCTTGGTTTCTTCCGTTGCCGCAGCTTTAGCCGCTGCATCTTTGGCTTTTAGCCCTGCGTTTTGGTGCTCGAGCCTCGACCTTTCTTTGATCCTGCTGGCTTTTTTGGAGAGCCCTCTTAGGTAGTAGAGCTTAGCTCGTCTTACTTTCCCGAGTCTCTTTACCTCAATCTTGTCTATGAGCGGAGAATGAAGAGCGAATATCCTCTCTACCCCGACGCCGTATGAGATTTTTCTCACAATGAACGTCTCTCTCGCGCCGCCGCCTTTCATGGCTATCACTACGCCTTCAAATATTTGTATCCTTTCCCTGTCGCCCTCTTTAATTTTATAGTGGACGGCCACAGTATCTCCGGAGCGGAAATCGGGTAGGTCTTCTCTCATGTAGGATTTCTCTATTTCCTGTATAGCGCTCATAATTATTCTCCTGAATTTTTTTCTGATCTTGTTCTTTATACCGCGGAAGAAAACAATCTGTCCAGTATGATTGCCGCCGCGCTTCTGACCGATAAATGGTTGTAGTCAGTATAACCCGAAACGGGTTTCAGCCTATAATCCGCCTCGTCAATAATCTCTTTTGCAAGGCCCCAACCCGTACCGAAAAGGAGTAAATACGATTCATCTTCGGGGTTAAATATCATTTCTCTAAGCTCCTCATACCCGATCATGCCATCACCGAAACGCGCGTCCGTTACGATGACTTTAGGTTTTTTGCCGTGAGCTTTTTCTATCTCCTCTACCACATCCCTAAGCGAGTCTTTGACTTCTACCAGCTCAAGCGCCCTCGTCCTAGATTCGTTAAACGAGGTGCCCCTCCCCTCTGTCCAATGTCTGAGAACACGCTCTATCAATCGCTGCTGCTCAGTATTGGGCTGTACGAGAAAAAACTTTTTTATCCCGTAAGTGGCGCCTGAGCGCGCAATATCATGAACATCGAGATTCGTGAATGCAGTTGTAATGATTTTAAACCGATTATTGTATACTGGATAATGGACTAATGCAATATATAAATTAAAAGGATGACTGTTCCGCTTTTTGAGCTCTTTTACAGCCCCGAGCTCTTCTTTTTTAAGCTCTGCTCTGTCCAGAAGGTCGGGTCTCCTCCGGTAAGTCCTCTCTACGCTTTGTTTCCTTCTCCAGGTTTCGATCTCGTTATGGTTGCCCGAGAGAAGCACTTCGGGGACGCTCTCGTCCTTAAAGGTCTCGGGTCTTGTGTACTGTGGGTATTCTAAGAGAGAGTACTTAAAAGATTCATTCTCTGGGGACTCCGCATTGCCGAGTACTCCGGGGACGAACCTGGAAACGCAATCGGCAATAACGCACGCCGCGTACTCTCCTCCGGTAAGCACGAAATCCCCAAGTGAAATTTCCCTGTCTACATATAATTCCCTTACCCTCTCGTCAATGCCTTCATATCTCCCGCATATTACAATTATTTGCTCATATGACGCAAGCTCCCTCGCCATACGGTCGCTAAACTTTTCTCCTGCCGGTGTAGTGAGGACGACGAGGGATTTAGCTCCGGGCTTCCTGACGCTTTCAATAGCGGCACCAACGGGCTCTGGCTTCATGAGCATTCCGCCCCCCCCGCCGTATGGGGCGTCGTCCACCGATCGGTGCTTGTCGGCGGTCCAGTCCCTTAGATCGTGCGTTTCGACCTCAATTATTCTCTTGTCCCGGGCTTTTTTGATATTGCCCACCGATAGAGGCGATTCAAAAAATTCAGGGAATATGGTTATTATGTCGTATTTCATAATGAACAATATTTTACGGGGACTGTTTGCCCGGGTCAGTTCTGATCGAGCATCCCTTTAACGGGGGTAATAATGATTTTTCCCTCTTCCAGGTTTATTTCCTTTACGATAGGCTCAGCGATCGGCACAAGTATCTCGTTCCCTTCATTCTTAATTACTATGATACTCTGGATTGCCCGTTCCATTATATCCTCTACGTAGCCCAGATAAGTTCCCTCATCGGTGTAAACTTCGAGCCCTATCAAGTCAAAGAAGTAATATTCATCGTCATCTAGCTCCCCAAGCTCTTTGTCCTGAACATATACCTCTCGCCCGCTCAGGCTCTGGGCTTGCTCTATTGAATCCACACCTTGTAGTTTTAAGATTGCTGTGTTTTTATGGAATCTAAAGTTCGTGATTATAAATTCTTGAGGGGTATCAGGGGGCTTATTCTCTATGTAGATTCTCGTAATTTCATTAAAACTATCCAATATGCGGCTGTGCGGCAATAGTTTTACTTCTCCCGCAAGCCCGTGTGCCTTTGTAATTTTACCGAAAGAAATTAGCCCCATATCTTAAAAAGGGGGATATAGGTTATTCCAGTATCTCGAGAACAGCCCGTTTCCTCATTTTGGCTGCTGACGCGCTCAGGATAGTTCTGATTGCTTTGGCTGTCTTTCCCTGCTTCCCGATAATTTTACCAAGATCATCAGGAGCTACCTTAAGCTCAAGGACTGCCGTCTGCTCTCCAGCAACCTCGCGAACCTCTACCTGGTCGGGATTGTCAACCAAAGATTTCGCAATTAATGTAACAAGCTCTGTAATCTGATCCATATCTGATACCTCCCCTGTGTGGTCTGACTAGTTTTCTTGTCCCATATTTTAGTATCCGTATATGTCTTCAGTTCAAGCTTGAAATTAACTTCTCGACCCTTACTGATGTCTGCGCGCCTTTATCGATCCAGTCCTGCACCCGATCTTTATTAACTTCCAGCACATGAGGTTTTTTTCTGGGGTCGTAAAATCCCAGAATCTCGAGAAACTTCCCGTCCCGGGGCGAACGTGAGTCCGCTGCCACTATTCTGTAAAACGGCCTCTTTTTAGATCCGCTTCGCGTAAGTCTTATCTTAACCAAATTTTTAGTACCTCCTAGTACAATTACCAGTATAATATAAAATCAAATAAAATCATATCCCTTTCATCATTCTTTTCGCCAATTTTCCCATTTTCCCCATATTCTTCATCATACCTCTCATCTGCATATAGCTCTTAATCATGCGGTTAATATCTTCCACCCTCGTGCCACTGCCCTTTGCGATCCTTTTGCGTCTGCTGCCGTTAAGTAGTGTGTGGTTCAGCCTTTCCTTAGGTGTCATGGAATTAATAATGGCGATAGTTCTCTTTATTTCCTTCTCCGCAGTCTCAAGAGCCTTGGGGTCTTTAGCGACCTGTTTCATGCCGGGTATCATCTGCGTCATACTGTCAAGAGACCCCAATTTGCCCATTGCGAGCATAGCATCTCTGAAATCCCCCAGGTTAAACTCCTTTTTGAGGAGCTTTTTGGACATTTGTTCGGCTTCCTTCTCATCGAATGCCGCCTGTGCCTTTTCGATGAAAGAAAGCACGTCGCCCATTCCCAATATTCTGGAAGCGATCCTGTCGGGATGGAATACCTCAAGCGCATCGAGCTTCTCGCCTGTTCCGAAGAACTTGATGGGCTTTCCGGTTACAGCTTTAATCGAGAGCGCCGCGCCACCCCTGGCGTCGCCGTCCATTTTAGTCAGCACGACACCGTCTATGTCCATCGCCTCGTTAAAGCTCGTGGAGACGTTTACAGCGTCCTGTCCGGTCATGGCGTCCGCTACGAGAAGTACCTGATGGGGATTTACCTCTGATTTGACGGTCTTAAGCTCCTCCATCAGCTCGTCGTCGATATGGAGTCTTCCAGCGGTGTCGAATATGACGGTATCGTGCGCGCTCGTGCGCGCGATCTCCATAGCGTCTTTACAAATCTCAGCCGGCATTACCCCTGGCTGGGTATCGTATACGTCAACGCCGATCTGCCCTGCGAGCACTTTAAGCTGCTCTATAGCGGCCGGGCGGTAGATGTCGGCGGGTACAAGGTAGGGGTTTCTCTTTTGAGTATCTTTTAGGTATTTTGCAAGTTTTGATGCTGTAGTAGTTTTACCCGAGCCCTGGAGCCCTATGAGCATTATCCCCACCGGAGGTGAAGATTTAAGATCGAGCTCAGAGCTTTCGGAGCCCAGTACGTTTATAAGCTCTTCGTGCACGATTTTTACGAACTGCTGCCCGGGGCTGAGGCTCTCCATCACTTCCCGGCCTAACGCGCGGTTTTTTACCGATTCTACAAAATCCCTTACTACCTTGAAGTTTACATCGGCCTCCAGGAGACTCAGGCGGACTTCTCTGAGCGCTTCCTGAATATTTTTTTCACTTAGCTTCCCGTAACCCCGGACGCGCTTTAAAGTAGTGTTTAGTTTTTCAGATATTCCTTCGAACATGGCTTTGTATAGTTAAGCTTAAATACAGCTCTCCTGTTAATTGCGAAACGTAATAACTATCATAAGTTTTTAATGTAGTCAAATGGTTAGGGGGTACATCATTTCTAAAAACCCGTAGATTATTAAAGTTTTTTTGTGTTCCCGATACTCTTTGAGATCAGAGACCCGAGGAGTTACTGTATAAGCGGGGTCTGTTTACTGTGTTATAAGGAGTTAGTACTAGCTCTATTGAATATTGTCTTTTATAAGCCGATATATTTCTCCGCCGAACGTGCCAATGTAGGGCTCTTTATCCCCGTCTACTCCAAACGTAACCAGGGACTCTTCATCGAACAATATAATCTGCTTATTCTGAGTCGCTTGATCGCCGTTGAAATCAAGCGTCCAGACCCGTCCCGATACGAAGTCTGCGTAAATGAAAAACCCCATAAGCTCAGGCAGCTCGCTACCGTTGTATACAAGTCCTGCTATTACTGATCGTCCCAGGTTTCTTCCATAATCTAATACAGGCGGCTCAAGCCCGGTTCCGTCGCAATTTTGGGGAGGGTCGAAGCATAAGCTCCCCTCCATAATCGGCCAGCCGTAATTCATTCCCGGTTCTACTATATCCAGCTCTTCCCTGCTCGATTCCCCCACGTCCCCTGCCCATAAAATCCCCGTGAACGGATCAAAAGCGAGCTTAAAAGGGTTTCTGAGCCCATAGGCAAATATTTCCTCCCTGATGCCTGAGCTGTTTCCTGCGAATGGGTTATCAGCCGGTATGCCGTAATTAAGCCCGTTCTCGGGGTTGTCTACATCGATGCGTATAACTGAGCCCAGAAGGTTAGTGAGGTCCTGGCTTGTGCCACCCGCCCCTCCGGGGGGCCCACCGTCACCCAATGTCATATACAAGTAACCGTCCTCAGGGCCGAATACGACCTGACCGCCGTTATGGAACTGGTGCGGTTGAAGTATTTCGAGCAGAATTAATTCACTATCAGGGTCAGCAGTGTCGGGATCATTATCACTCACAGAGAAACGTGACAATACACTGCGGTCAGGATTATCCGCTACATAGTGCACATAGAAAAAGCCGTTGTTCTCAAAATCGGGGTGAAAAGCCATAGCGTATAAACCGAACTCAAGCTCGTCGAATTTAACCCTGTCCGTGATATCTAGAAATACGGATTCTGTGGCTAGCTCTTCTCTTGATTGAGTTGCTTGGACTGAATTTGCGGTAGCTCCGGGGTTAATTACGTCTATTACCCCATGCTGCTGGACTACGAACAGGCGGTTCGAGCCGTCCCCGGCATTTTGAATATCGAGAATCCTCCCGAAAGTAAAATCGGGGAATACTCTCTGGAAGCTGAACTCAACTTGAGGATCAGGATCAGGGTCGGTTTCAGATGAGTCCCCACCAGAGTCACAAGATGTAGACACAATGCCCAGGGTAAGCATTAAAAGAAATGATATACCCCTGGTATTTACATAACTCAAAAATCTGTTGAGCATAGGTCCAGGCCCCCTTTCTTAGTGCATTAAAATATTATAAATAGGGATTTGGCTAATCGTGCATTACGTCAAAGTTTCACCCGGTAGTAGCTCTAGTACTTCTAGACCTTCTATATCTTTTGTTAGCTCTTTAAACTCAGCCGGGGTGCCGGTTAAAACCGGGAATGTGCCGTAGTGCATTGGTATTGCGTATTTGGGTGTTACAAGCTTGCAAGCATAGGCTGCTTCTCTGGGCGACATGGTAAATAAATTCCCTATGGGCAGCATTACGAGCTCGGGTTCATAAAGCTCGGCTATGAGCTTCATGTCGCTAAAAACGGCTGTATCTCCCGCATGATAGATTTTAAAGCCGTTTTCAAACTCGATTACATATCCCGTGGCCTCTCCCCCGTATACAATGCTCCCGTCCTCTTCCTGTATGCCGCAGCTATGGTCGGCGTGAACCATTGTAAACTTAATGCCGTCAACTTCCTGAGTGCCCCCCTTATTCATGGGCATCATGTTCTGAACGCCCTTGGAATTAAGCCAAACGCATATTTCGAATATTCCGACCACCTTGGGCTGGTGCTCTTTGCCGAGAGTCACGCCATCCCCTATGTGGTCGAAGTGCGCGTGAGTCACCGCCATAATATCGAGCTTCTCAACCTTTTTTAGATCCTCCGGGCATACCGGGTTCCCCCCAACCCACGGGTCTATTATAAGGATTTTCCCCCCGCAGGTTCTGACCTTAAATGTCGAATGACCCATATATGTTATCTCAATACCGTTTTCTAGCTTTTGCATCGAATTAACCTCACTGAAATTATTATAATATATATAATTATAATAGCACTACTGACGGATTCAATTCAAGCTGCTGCTAAAGAATCCGTGCATTCAATGTTAGAATTTAACTCTATGTCATACGAGTTGCTTGATCATACGGCTGATCTTAGTATAAGGGTCACAGGGAGGAGTTTTGGTGAATTTCTTCGGAACGCTTCACTAGCAATGACGGAACAGATTGCAGACACAGATAGGGTCGAACCCTCGGTAAAAGAAGTTATTGAAGAAACAGGGGAAACCAAAGAGGAAATACTGGTCAGGCTGCTCAATGAAATTCTTTATTTACACGAAACTGGTAAGCTCGTTTTCAAAGATATCCGGGTTGAGGTATCTAACGAAAATAAAGCAGCGGCTGAGCTATGGGGGGAGAAATACGATTTCGCAAAGCATGAGCTGGCCCTCGAAATTAAAGCGGTAACCTACCACGGTTTGAAAATTGAAATGGTGAATGATAAATTTACGGCCGATATAGTTTTCGACATTTAATATCTCAAATTATATTGTAATAAGAATAAGTTCCATGATATTAAGAGTAAGGTGGCCATGAGAATAGAAAAGGTGCACGACAACCTGTGGGAGATCCCCAGGACCGGGGGTATGCTGGTTCCGGGCAGGGTGTATACGAGTGAGAAGATGCTCGCGCAGATTAAGGATGACAGGGCTCTTGAGCAGGTGGTAAACATAGCCCACTTGCCGGGGATTCAGAAATACTCGATTGCCATGCCCGACATTCACTGGGGGTACGGGTTTCCTATAGGGGGGATAGCCGGCGTGGACGCGGATGAAGGTGTGATTTCTCCGGGTGGGGTGGGGTATGACATAAACTGCGGTGTTAGGCTCATGACCACGGAGCTTACCGAGGGGGATGTGAGACCCAGGCTCAGGGGGCTCGTTACGGAGCTTTACAAGAAGATACCTTCGGGGGCAGGAATGAGCGGAGATTTTAAGCTCTTAAAAGATGATTATAAGGGGATATTCAATAAGGGGTCACGCTGGGCGGTTGAGAGGGGGTGTGGACGGGAGGACGATCTTTTAAAGACAGAGGATAGCGGGCAATTCCCGGGGGCGGACCCCGGGGCTGTGAGCAGGAGGGCGTATATAATAGGGAAGGAACAGATCGGCACCCTCGGTTCCGGAAACCACTTTGTCGAAGTCGACGTTGTAGACAAGCTGTTCAGCCCTGGTGTGGCCGAAGTATTCGGGCTCAGACCCGGCGCCGTGTGTGTACTGATTCATTCGGGCTCCAGGGGGTTCGGGCATCAGATATGTACTGATTATATAGATACGATGATCTCGTATATGAGAAGAGAAGGGATCAATCTGCCGGATAAGCAGCTAGCGTGCGCGCATATTCACTCAAGCGAAGCCCGGGGTTATCTTGCCGCTTTTTCAGCGGCCGTAAACTACGCATGGGCCAACAGGCAAATTATCATGCACTCTGTGCGAAACGCGTTCTATGATACATTCGGCATTACAGAGAGGGAGCTGGGCTCCTCACTCGTATATGATGTGAGCCACAATATAGCGAAGTTTGAAGAACACAAAGTAAACGGAGGCATTAAGCGAGTTTGTGTACACAGGAAAGGGGCAACGCGTGCATTCCCGAAAGGTCATGTGCAGATACCCGAAGTTTATAGAGAAGTAGGACAGCCCGTGTTCATACCCGGGGATATGTGCAGGGGGTCTTATGTGCTTGTAGGCACGGAGGCCTCAATGGAAGAGACATTCGGGACATGCTGCCATGGAGCGGGTAGAATGCTTTCCAGGAGAATGGCGCTCAAAGCAGCCCGGGGCAGAAATATATTTGAGGAATTGAATGAAAGGGGCGTGGTCGTCATAGCTCGCGGCAAGAGGACTGTGGCTGAAGAGATGCCCGAGGCGTATAAGGACGCAGAGGATGTGTGCGATGTAGTGCATAATGCCGGTATTGCCCACAAAGTTGCGAAACTAAGACCCATAGGTGTGATAAAAGGATAGGGATAATGCTTGATTCAAAGTATATAGAGGAAAATCTCGAAACTGTAGTTAAGAAGATTAAGGACAGGGGCGGGGAGTTCGATACCGAAACCTTCAAATCTCTTGATCGGGAACGAAAGAGGATCATCTCACAAGTAGAAAAGCTTGAGAATGAAAGAAACACGGGCTCCAAAAAAGTAGGCAAGCTCAGGAGGGACGGGAAGAGCGGGGAGGCCGGTGAGCTTCAGGCCGAGCTTAAAGAAAAGTCAGAGCTGATAAAACAGCTTTCGGAAGAAAGAAAAAAGGCGGACGAGAAATTTAGGGATTTTCTCCTTACGGTGCCGAATATCCCAAACGACTCGGTGCCGGTAGGTCTGAGTGACGAGGACAATGTTGAGGTTAGAAACTGGGGAGAGAGGCGCCAATTCGGCTTTGAGCCCAGGGACCATGTCGAGATTGGAAAAGAGCTGGATATACTCGATCTCGACAGAGCCGCTAAAATAACAGGCGCCAGGTTTGCCCTCTACAAAGGACTCGGGGCAAGGCTTGAGCGGGCGCTCGTAAATTTCATGCTCGATCTCCATACACGGGAGCACGGTTACACTGAGGTGCTGACTCCTTTTATGGCCAACAGTGCAAGCTTTATAGGAACGGGGAACCTACCGAAGTTCGAGGAAGATTTATTCAAAATACAAGGGACGGATTACTACCTGGTTCCGACCGCAGAAGTCCCGGTGACTAATATATATAGGGATGAAATACTGCGTGAAGAAGACCTGCCCATAAAATACGCAGCTTATACGCCGTGTTTCAGATCAGAGGCGGGCTCTTACGGAAAGGACGTCCGGGGAATAATAAGACAGCACCAATTCAATAAGGTCGAGCTTGTTAAGTTCGCCCATCCCGACACATCGTACGAAGAGCACGAGAGCCTGACCGAAAACGCGGCCCGGGTGCTAGAGCTCCTGGAGCTTCCCTACAGAATTGTGGTCCTCTGTACCGGAGATATGGGTTTTTCCTCGGCCAAGACCTATGACATAGAAGTCTGGGTGCCTGGCGAAAACACGTACCGAGAGATCTCGTCCTGCAGTAACTTCGAGGACTTTCAGGCAAGAAGGGCGTCTATACGCTTCAGACCCAAGGGAGGGGGGAAAGTCAGGCTTGTGCATACCCTTAACGGCTCGGGCTTGGCTGTCGGACGCTGTGTGATTGGGATACTTGAAAATTATCAGGAAGAAGACGGAAGCGTTAAGATTCCCGATGTCTTGGTGCCGTATATGGGCGGAGTTCGGAAGATCGCAGAATAACTCTAAACTGCGGTGGTGTCTGTGGGGTTCAGAGCTTCACAGTAAATCGCCTATTCTGTAATCGGAAGGTCAATGATGAATCTAGCCCCATTTGTCCCTGTGTTCTCAGCGTATATATCACCGCCGTGCTCTTTTATGATACCGAAGGACACCGAAAGCCCGAGTCCTGTGCCCTTGCCCTTTGGTTTCGATGTGTAGAACGGATCGAAAATCTTGGATAATTTGTCCCCCGGGATTCCTGGTCCGTTGTCTTCAAATATCATTTGCACGAAGTCTGTCCTGCTGTGTTTTATCCTGCTTTTTATCCTGAGCTCTTTTTTATCTGTAGCTTCTTCCACTGCATGCTGCGCATTCATTATAAGGTTCATGAACACCTGCTGAAGCTGATTGGGGTCCGCGATGATCTGAGGGAGCTCGGGGTCGAGGTCTTGTGTAACATTGACCCTGTTTTTGTTCAGCTCGTAGCTCACAAGTCCGAGTGTGGTGTCGAGTACGTCGTTTATTTGGATAAGCTCTTTTTCGGGGGTGTGCTTTCGCGTGAATGAAAGGAGGTTCTGGATTACTTTTTTAGCTCTCTCGGCTTCACGGTTTATGGACTCTACAGCCTTTCTCGATTCTCCATCCAGGTTCGGTTCGTTTAGTATCATTTCTGAATATCCAATGACTACCGCGAGCGGGTTGTTTATTTCATGAGTGACGCCTGAGATAAGCTCACCGATGGCCGCGAGCTTCGCGGATTGGTGTAACTGCTCCTGCATGTGTTTTCTCTCGGTGATATCGAAGATGATCGCCGTTACAACGGAGCGCCCGTTAAGCTTGCACCTGGAGAGAGATACCTCAATCGGGAATTCCCTGCCCGACTTGCAAAGTCCCTCAGTCTCGAAAACGGATCCGCGCCCGAAATTCCCCCTGCTTCCGTTTCCCAGGGTGTGTTTGCTCTTGAGGATGTCTTTATGTCGCTTGGGGAAGAGCATAAAAAATTCTTTATGCCTGACCTCTTCCCTTTCATATTCGAATAGCTCTTCCGCAGCCGGGTTGTATAGGATTATGTTAGCTCCTTCGTCAACCGCTATAATAGCGCTCTTGGCAGTCTCGATAAACGTCCTGTAGCGCTCCTCAGATTCTTTCAGGGCGTGCTCGAGTGTTTTCCTCGAGCTTATATCGTCGATTACCGAAACGATACCTATATGTTCTCCGTCCGTATCCTTGATGACTGAGGTTTTCTCATATATAGGAAAGACGCCCTCGTCCTTTTTCAGCCCGAGCCTCTCGCCTTCCCAGCCTACCATCAGTATGGCCTCATATATCTTGCCGCTCACTCCCGAAGGGTCGTCCGCCGGATATAGTACCGCGCTCTTTTCTCCCATAAGCTCTTCAGCTGAATAACCGAACATCCTTTCGTGCGCAGTGTTGATATAGAGTATGTTCTGTTTTATGTCAGTTATTGTTACAGCCGAGTTGAGGCTATTGACCGAAGCGGACAGCACTACCGCTTGATCGCTTGTCTCCTGAGTGTCCCACGTGTCTTTCAGAATCGTTTTTTCTGAGAGCCCCAGCTCGGGCTCATCCGTAAGCTGCGTTTTCTCTACTGCTTTTAAGATCAAAGTGGCCAAATAGCTTTCGTTAATTGGTTTTGAAATAAAAGCGAATACCATATCATGGAGCGGGAAGTTCTTAGCTATTGTACCGTCTCCGCTTATTTCCACCTCTTTATCCGTAACCACTATTATCTCTGTGTTGTGAGAGATTGATTTGATCTTGGTCAGCAACTTTGTAAGGGTGTCGCCCGGGTCTGAGACCTCAGCTACTACTACGTTATAGGGCTTTTCCTTAATATCCCGGGTAACTTCATCCAGAGTTTTTACTTTCTTGGCTGTAATACTCCTTTTACTTAGAAATTTATCCAGAGATGAAGAGAGCTTAAAATTCAGCCTCAGCAGAACCCTTGATTCTTTCTTGTTACTCATACATTCTCCCGATCCCATTTAGCGGACGCACGAAATAGCGCCTCATCATACGAACAGTATGAGGTAGTTGCTCTTATTAAATTAGTATCTCGGAAAATACAATTCCCGGGATCATCCTCTCTATTAGTGCAAATCTTAATTACCAATTGCTATAACACGTACGGTTTACACATCTTGAGCTAAATTTCGTCCATGCGCCCGCTGTATTTCTCAAGCTTATTGGACACATAAAGAAAAACAGGGGCCAATAGGGCGGCTATAACAAAAATATAGAGAAACAAAAAGCCCGTCTGCTTCTCCATCATCCCGATATCCTGCACCAGCGAGCGTATGAAAATAATGATTGCCGCGAACGCGGATATGAGGCATATTACTGCCGCGCTCATAAACAAGTATGAAAATATGCTTGAAAGCTGATCTCTCATATTATTCCCTGATCCGCACTTATTTATAATAATTATAGTGCCGTTAGTAAACGGCTGCAATCTAATATTTAGGGTGGGTAAACCAAGTAATGAAGTATGGGTTAAAAATAAAAAACCAAGAAGTGTTACATATAAAAACTTAGTTAGAAGCCCCGGGGAAACTAAACTTCCATTATCTCTTTTTCTTTTTTCTCGAGCATCACGTTTATTTCCTTTATGAATTTATCCGTCAGGTCCTGGACTTCTTTAAGAGTCGATTTGACCTCGTCTTCGGGGATACTGTCTTCTTTTTCGGCTTTAGTTATCTTATGGTTTACGTCTTTTCTAATTTGCCTGACCGATACCCTGTAATCTTCTGCCAGCTTGCCCACGAATTTCACAAGCTCTTTTCTTCTGTCTTCAGTGAGCACCGGAATATTGAGCCTTATGGTTTTACCGTCGTTTGAAGGGTTAATCCCTAGCTCTGATTTCTGTATCGCTTTTTCCACTTCGCCGATAGCAGTCTGGTCCCATGGCTGTATCAGTATAGTCCTGGCCTCGGGTATAGATACCGTAGCCATCTGATTTATAGGAGTCATAGTGCCATAATAGTCAACAGTGATATGCTCGATCAGGCCGGTGGATGCCCTTCCCGTCCTTATTCTCCCGAGCTCAGAATCGAATACGCTTAGCGATTTGTCCATCCTCTCTTCGGTTTCGAGGAGTAACTCATCCAAATCCGTATCTTCAGCCATCTTTCTTGCTCCTTACAAGTGTTCCAATCTTAGTGCCTGTAACAACCTTTTTAATATTACCGCTTTCAAACAGATTAAACACTATTATAGGGATATTTCCCTGCATGCAAAGGGAGATAGCTGTTGCGTCCATAATCTTAAGCTCTTTGTTGAGCACTTCCATGTAGGTAAGCTCAGAGAATTTTACGGCGTCGTCGTATTTCAGGGGGTCTTTATCGTAAACCCCGTCCACTTTGGTGGCTTTGAGTATCAGGTCGGTGCCTATCTCGAGCGCTCTCAGCGTGGCTGCCGTGTCAGTTGTGAAAAAAGGGTTTCCGGTACCGCCCGCAAAGATTACCACCCTTTCTTTCTCTAGGTGACGGATGGCCCTTCTTCTGATGTAGGGCTCAGCAATCTGCTCGATTTCAATTGCGGACTGTACGCGTGTATGGAGGTTTTTTTTCTCCAGTGAGTTCTGAAGCGCTATGGCGTTTATTACAGTCGCCAGCATGCCCATATAATCCCCAGTAGTCCTGTCTATGCCCGATTCGGTGCCGGCTATGCCCCTGAATATGTTGCCTCCCCCGATCACGAGAGCAATCTCAACACCTAGTGAATGGACATCCGCTATTTCCTGGGATATCTTGTCGAGCACTTCAGGGCATATACCGTATCCTTGTTTTCCCTGGAGCGCTTCTCCGCTTAATTTAAGCAGTATCTTTTTGTACTTAGGTTTAGACAGAGTCTTTGGAGAATTCATTTTTTCAGTTGCTCAGTCCAGGGGTTCCCCCAACTGATATCTAGTGAACCTTCTAATCTGGATATTCTCTCCGATCTTGGCTATCAGGGCCTGAAGCAAATCGCTGATCTTTACTTTGGAATCTCTAATGTGAGTTTGGTTTAAGAGACAAACTTCCTCGTAGAACTTCTCAATCTTACCCTGGACTATCTTATCGGCGATTTCCTCGGGCTTGCCGGACTCGATTACCTGCGCCTTCATTACTTCCTTTTCTTTCTCAAGCTCGTCCTCCGGGATGTCTTCCTTGCTAATATATCTTGGATTGGCTGCAGCAATCTGCATTGCTACTTCTTTGGCAAACGCCTGGAACTCCTCGTTTCTGGCTACGAAGTCAGTTTCGCAGTTTACTTCAACCATAACACCTATTTTGCCGCCGGCGTGTATATATGAAGTTATTATGCCTTCAGGCGTCTCTCTTCCCACTTTTTTAGAGGCTTTAGCCACTCCCCTGATCTTGAGAATATCAATCGCTTTTTCGTAATTCCCCTCTACTTCCTCAAGGGCTTTTTTGCAATCGATAAAGGGCGCCCCTGTTCTGTCTCTTATGTCTTTAACCATCTGTGCCGTTATATCAGCCATGTGATTGTTAATCCTCCTTAGTATATTCCGGTTCTGTCTTTGTTTCTGGGGCTTCACTGGATGTTTTTTCAGTGTCCTGAGTATCAGCAGAAGCGGCAGGCTCTGCTTCTGCTGCTGTGCCCGTTTGGGCCTGCGCAGCTGATTTCTGTGCCTCTGCCTGGCTGTCCTGTGCACTAGTAAAAGCGGCTCCGGCCTGAGCCTCACCGGGAGAGCTTTCGGATACCGCTACCGATTCAGCTCCTTCTTTCTCGCCTTCTTCACCAAAGTCCTTAAACACAAATACCTTTCTCTCCACGATTACCTGAGACTTGTCTTCTTCTTTGACTTCCACTTCTCCGGATTGGAGTTTCTGCTCGTATATGTGTTTGCCTTCGATACAAGCTTCAGCGATTTTTGAGGTAAAGAGCTTAATGGCTCTAATGGCGTCGTCGTTGCTCGGAATAATATAATCCGCATCCGCCGGGTCAGAGTTTGTATCGATTACGGCTATGATCGGGATTCCCAATATCTTGGCTTCGTTGATCGCTATATGCTCTTTTCTAGTGTCAACAATGTAAAGTGCCTTAGGATGGGATTTCATGTTGACGATGCCCCCTAAGAGGTGCTCGAGCTTCTGTATTTCTCTCTTTAAACCTTTAGCTTCTTTTTTAGGGAGGCGTTCCATCTGCCCGTCTTCCTCAAGTTTTTTAAGCTCGAGCAGATAATCTACACGCGCCCTGATCGTATGAAAGTTTGTGAGTGTGCCTCCGAGCCAGCGTGTGTTTATGTAGGGCATGCAGGCGCGCTGGGCCTCTTCGGCAATTATACCCTGGGCCTGTTTTTTTGTTCCCACAAAAAGGACTTCGCCCCCGTTGGCTACAACGTTTCTCGCAAAATCATATGACCTTTTGAATAGGCCGACAGTTTGTTGAAGGTCTATAATATGTATGCCGTTTCTGCTCCCGAATATAAAGTCCTTCATCTTCGGGTTCCAGTGGCTTATCTGATGTCCGAAATGTACCCCGGCTTCGAGGAGCTGCTTCATGCTTACGGCATCGCCTGATTGCACGGACGTCTGTATCTCTTGTACCATTAAAAATGCCTCCTGTTTTGTTCATAATTCTCGTTGGGTAAACGAATTTATATAACATATTGCCGGGCTCTTATCAAGTTTTACCAGGAATGGGTTTTGTTAAAAACTCGGATTAATGCTATGTTTTATGCTCTTACATTATATCGGGAAAGGAAGCGTTGTGAAAGATAGAAAGTACTTGTTTGTTGTTAATCCTAAAGCCGGAAAAGGACAAACAAAAAAAATCGTTCCTTTACTGGAAAGAAAAGGGGCTAAGCTCGGCATAGAATGTAAGTTTATGTATACGTCCTCGAAAGGGGACGGGGAAGCGTTTGCCCGAAGTGCCCGGTCCGAAGGATTTACACACGTTGTGGGTCTTGGTGGTGACGGGACTTCTCATGAAATCGTAAACGGGCTCATAGGTTCTGACATCATCTTCGGGACCGTACCCTCTGGAAGCGGCAATGATTTTCCACAGGCAGCGGAGATACCAATAGAACCGGAACGAGCCGCTCAGACTGTTTTTAACGGAAATGTGAGAATTGTGGATGTGGGAAAGCTCGGGGGCAGATATTTTATTAACGGACTCGGAATAGGGTTAGACGGGGCGGTAGCCAACCGCTTTAAGAGCTTTAGATTGTTGGGCGGCCAGGCTGCGTATCTTATATCCTCTGTAATTGAAGCGCTGACATTCGAGGGTTTTAATGCAGAGTTGAGCATCGGCGAGTGGAGCTATAGCGGAAAGATCTTACTTGCAGGGGCTTCAAACGGACATACACAGGGAGGATTCAAGCTCGCTCCCGAAGCCAAGGTAGACAACGGCACACTTGATTTTCACATTATCAGGGATATGGAGCCATTTTCGCGTCTCGTAAAGATTCCTAAAGTGCTGAAGGGGAATTACAGAGAAATAGAAGAGATGGATATAAAGCGTGATCAAAAAATGGAAATCACTCTTTTTGATCAGATGCCGGCGCATATGGACGGACAGTCCTTTTATCTCGTACCCGGTACTCATAGAATAGAAGTCGTTCCGGGGGCGCTAAAAGTAATGTCTCTGCATAATACGTAATAATGGGGACAGAGGCGAGCGTTTCACAGCGATGCCGGGGAATTAATAATGGGGACAGAGGCGAGCGTTTCACAGTGATGCCGGGGAATTAATAATGGGGACAGAGGCGAGCGTTTCACAGTGATGCCGGGGCAGGAATAAAATCAGAAGACAGAGGCTGGGGGCGGCGAGTGAATATCTTTTATGAACGAGAGCAGGATAAAATTAGAACAGCGATGCCGGGGCAGGAATTTATTAAGCAGACAGACCGGAGGGCGAAAAGCCCGATCGGGGGGAATTAATATACAGGATAAATATATGCTAATAACCGCTTACAGCTGGTTTGTTTTTCTATTACTGACCACTTTGTTCGGCATCTATGGGTTGGTGCTTGCAGTAATAGCGCCGAACACGGTATCACGCTACGCAGTCAGGCCGTGGGCTAAGCTTTTATTGTTCTCTGTCGGCGTAAAGGTGGATGTGAGCGGGTTTGAAAATATTCCGAAAGAGCCATGTGTTTTTATGTATAACCATCAGAGCATCTTCGACGTGTTTTCCTATATGTCGATACTACCGGTTGAATGGAAGGCAATCATGAAAAGGAAAGTGGGGAAAATGCCCTTTATCGGCTGGGTTGCGGTAATTTCGGGACATCACCTTGTCTCGAGGGACGGTTCAGCTAGCGATGCAAACGCAGTTAGAAAAATAGTCTGGAAAATAAAGGAAGGCCCCTCTGTGGTAGTTGCTCCCGAAGGTACCAGAAGCCCCGACGGGAAGCTCCAGCGTTTTCAGGAAGGCGGATTCTTAATAGCAATGCTTGCAAAGGTCCCCGTTGTTACAATGGTTGTGCAGGGAGGGCTTGAAAGGCGCTCAAAGGATTCAAGAGGTATTGTGCCGGGGACAATGAAAGTTACCATCTTCCCCCCGATAGACGTCACAAAGCTGCCCAAGGGGAAGAAGGGCCGGGAAGAGCTTATAAGAATAGTGAAATCACAGATGGAGGGGGTGCTGAATCAAAAAGACGATTAGGTATGAAACCCCGTTTTAACTCGACGCTGGCTCACATGAACGGACAATCATTTTACCCGGCGCTGTGCACTCATAAAATTGAAGCCTTGCCCGGGGTGCTTCAATTAATGTCTCTTTACAATATATAATGACGGAATGACTATATGCTTAATATTATTTACAGCTGGATTGTAATTCTATTACTAACCACGATCTTCGGCACCTATGGGGTGGTGCTTTCGTTGATCGCTCCAAACATTTTATCAAAGCAAGTTTTTAGGCCGTGGGCAAAGATGATACTGTTCAGTACCGGTGTGAAGGTGGAGGTGAGCGGATATGAGAATATACCCAAGGTGCCCTGTGTTTTTATGTATAACCATCAGAGTATATTCGATGTGTTTTCATTCATGTCGGTACTGCCGGTTGAGTGGAAGGCTATAATGAAAAAAGAAGTCGCCAGAATGCCTTTTATAGGGTGGATTGCCATATTGTCAAGGCATTATTTGGTCTCAAGGGACGGGTCGACCAAGGATGCGAATGAAGTTAGAAAAATAGTCCGGAACATTAAAAAAGGCCCCTCGGTAGTCATTGCCCCTGAAGGCACCAGGAGCCCTGACGGTAAGCTTCAGGATTTTTATGAAGGTGGATTTTTAATAGCAATGCTTGCAAAGGTCCCCGTTGTTACGATGGTTATGCAGGGAGGGCTTGAAAGGCGCTCAAAGGATTCAAGGGGTATTGTGCCGGGGACAATGAAAGTTACCATCTCCCCCCCGATAGACGTCACAAAGCTGCCCAAGGGGAAGAAGGGCCGGGAAGAGCTTATAAGAATAGTGAAATCACAGATGGAGGGGGTGCTGAATAATAAAGACACTGAGAGCTAAAGCCCATGCTTAACCCGACATCCTCATGGTAGCATTGGAATAACCTGAGTCGGTTTAGTTCTATTGAGCATAATGCACTCAAGTTGAGTAACTCTCCCAAGTAGTCTATAATTGATTGGTTATCTATTGGATATTGGAAGAGTGGTTAACACGTAATAAGCATTAATTAACTTACGGCGAGTCTTCAAGGTAAATAATTGAGTCATAATGGTTATACCCACAAAGGTCGTGAGATACGCGGAGGTTTAGAAATATATGGATAGTGGAAGGTTTGCAGACCTCAAGCTAAAGACAATAATAACATTAACCGGAATGCCCGATCAGAAGGATTTTGTGAATCCTAGGGACCCCAAGGAAATGGCAAAGAAGGTTAGAGTCACTTTCAGACCTTTACCCAGGGATTACGGCAACCATATAGTGATGGGGTTCAGAGACAAGCTCAGGGACAAATTGAGCGAGCACGGCGTGGAAGTTGTCCCGTGGGAAGAGGCGGCCGATGTGCAGAACGGTTTTATCTCAAAGATGCTCAGGATGAGGAAGGTAAAAAGGAGCATCCATGCGGTAGTCGATGTTAAAAGAGAATACTCTCTTGTGCGTAAGTTCATGAGCGGGATTGCTGAGAAGATATACGGCTACACGAGAAAACCCGACCGTTCAGTTATGGAAATCCTTAAAGTAAGCGGATGGGCCGATGATTTTACAGCAAGATACGTACAGGACCCGTTCAATACCCAGATACTCACTCTTATGCCGCTAGAGCCCGAATTCGCGGACAAAGAAGTGGGCTATGACAAGAAGATCGCTATAGGCCTTAAAAACCTCATAGCTACAATGTCAGAGATCGTAATGGGTATAGCGCCCGACAGATTTTCGCTTGTGAATATGAATCTGTCGGATTCGATATTCATGAATGAAGAGCTCGACTTTTTCGTGTTGAATTCACTAATACCCAAGATTTACGCCCCTATTAAACCCCCGATACTGGGGAGATTCAAAAAGGGTGAGTACGATCCTTCAGAGTCCGTATTTGCCAAGCAGCTTGCTGATTTGGGTAAACAAGTGAAAGAGACTTCTCTTTTCCCCGAAGGCTCTAAGTTCAGCGACAAGATTACGAGACAATCGCACCGGGACGTTGTGGATAAAGTGATGGAAGGCAGAACAGGGGTGTCGTACGGGTTTATTGCCATAGTAGAGGCGCCAAAGTATGAGGGGCAGGTTACTATAAGAAAGTCGACCTGGGACAAGCTTAAGCCGGTCGAGAGCTTGGACGACGATATGGTGAGGCAGAACTCGAAGGGCCGGTGGTATGTGAAGTCCAATGTGCGCGGGAAGGATATATACCAGCAGGTGCCGGATATCTGGATTGCCACTTCACGCTCGGGAAGCAATAAAACGAACCTAGATCCGATGAGCGATGTCGTAAGGATAGGGCTGATAAAGGGGAAGCTTTATTTAGAGACCCCCAAGGGCGTTGATTTGCATAGAAAAGACATAAGGCCTTCTTTTGATACGTATGTAATACTCTCACAGGCTATGGCGTCGGCACTTTATACCCCCGAGCTTATAAAAAACGGGCTGCCGATTCTCCATTTCCACGGATATCCGGACCCACATTGGTTTGAAAAGAGCGAGTACTATGCGGGCGCGCGTAACCCTTCGCTTCCATGCGGGACTGTCGAGGCGGCGCTGCTCAACTACTCAGCAATCTACGAGCTCGCAAACAGAAACGGTAAGGGTATGAAGATGCTCTGTCTCGTTGAATCCGACCACGGAGTGAATATAATGGGATTTGACAGAGACTATCTGGTGTCGAGGCTAAGTGACGGAGTGGACAAGGGGTACGTTATGCTGGGAGGCAAGTATCTGCCGGAGCTTAAGAAAAACGCTCTTTCTTCAGAGAACAACGACAAGCCCGGCACGGACGGGAAGGAAATCCAAGCACATTGAAGATTTATCGCAATTAGTCTTGTAAAGTTTTTACCTCCTCGGTATATTGATGCCTGGTTAGATTTGCACTACTGGTTCAATAGCTTCTTAAAACCCGGAAAAACCTATGAATGAGAAACCAAAGACTGCAAAGATATATCTCGGACGACATTGTAAGGCCGACTGGAACCTGGAGCACAGGCTTATAGGTACCACTGACCGCCCGCTCTGCGACGTGGGTCTAGCAGAAATCGAAGAGAACAAGCCGTTGATTAAATCTCTTGGGTTCGACAGGATTGTTACGAGCCCCCTTGAAAGAGCTTACAACACATCCAAGTCATACGCCGAGCACCTCGGCGTCCCGCTCGAAGTCCATCAAGACCTGCGGGAGCTTGACCACGGCGACTGGAACGGACAGAAGTACGACGATCTGCTGAGCGATCCTGAGAGCGGGTTTAAGGAGTGGTTCATAGACGGAGATACGTCGGTCCCCATCCCGAACGGACCCGAGACAATGGACGAGGTACAGGAGCGGATAGTGAGGACTATCAGAGAGATAGCTCTCAAATATCCGGGCGAGAGGGTGCTTGTAGTAATGCATAAGCATATACGCTCCATATTTTCCTGTTACTTGCAGGGGGTCCCGCTAAGTAACTTCAGGGCCAATATTAACGAGACCGTAGAGCCTATAGAGCTTACTGATGAAGAGCTTTCCAAGGTGCTGTAAATCCCTCGGGTTCCCCATTTAATCGAATTTAAATCGTCTCTTAGGGTTTATAAGTCTCAAATGTGCTGTTTTTACCCCACCCGGTAACAGATCTGTAATTTTTCCAGTCTCGTCTCCTTTTCCCTTCCCAAATCCAGTTACGGCTTACGAGCTTCCATTTATTGTTATCAACCCTGTTTTTTGAAGAAGTCTCATCGAATACGAATAGCCCTGAAACGTCCGGGAGCTCGGCGTCCAGTATATTATCTTCGATCAGGTTGTTCTGGCTGCCGTAAATACCGATTAATGTGTGTGTTCCATCGTCACTCCCGGGTCTTGATTTGGATATGAACGTGTTGTTTCTTATTACGCTGTTATAAACCCCGTAGTAGAGCACTATGCCCCAGGAATTATTTTCGATCCGGTTACCTTCTACAACTGTGCGCTCTATGCGGTTTTTGCATCCCGAGCCATTCCACTGTATACCCCTTCCGCCGTGGTTCAGGATATGATTATTGAGAATAATGTTTCCGTTGCTCTCCCCCCCGCATTCGTAGTTGGATATGTAAATACCGTGGCAGTGTTTTGGTGACGAGGCGCCGTCGAATATACATGCGCCGGGGTTGGTGCCGTTATTGGATATTTTATTGTTTTCAATGATATTGTTGCCGGAGTTTACTATTAATACGCCTTGATAGTTGTTATCGTGTATAAAGTTGTTACGAATTATATTATTACTGCCGTATATCTTGACTCCGTCCCAGCCGCCGTGGATTTCAAATCCATCGAAGATTATATGCTCTGCATGTATCTCGACTCGGGGATACTCATCGGGGGAATCTGAGAAGTCAAGCACCGGTTTATGGTCTTTATAAGCCTTTACGGTAATTGGGAACCGGAATGTGCCTGAGGTCTTGAAATCTAGCTCGCGGTTGTATGTGCCGTTCTTAACCAGAACGGTCTGTCCGGGCCGGGCTTTAGAAATCGCCTCTTTAATTGTCCTGTAGTCCCCGCTCCCGTTTTGGTCTACTATGATTGTAAGGAGCGACTCTTTCGAATCGTTTTCCAGGGCGTAAGGGGATAATGCCGATGCAATAAATAAGATTACTGTGAGAATGACAGGCATGAATATAAATATAACTGCAGTGAGCCCGATTGGATTAATGATTTGACAAAAGATATTGCTATCCGTCCGGATATGATGCTTACTATACCCTTATGCAGGCTGCTCTGATAACTTGGGTAATTCCCTAAGGACTTTATCGGAAATTCATCTAATACCCTCCCTGGGAAAAGGAGGGGGTTTGGAGGATTTGTAGCTTATTACCTCCCTCCCATAGCTCTAGCGAAAGGTGGTCATTTAGAGCGAAGCGAAAGATCTCTCTTTTTTTCTTTCTATATCGTAATACGATTCCATACTACACTTTCTACGACCAAAAGGTATAATAGAATTCTCACTCAGGACGGAGGGCTGGCAGAACGGCTAATGCACCGGTCTTGAAAACCGGCGTCCTTACGGACTTGGGGGTTCGAATCCCTCGCCCTCCGCCACAATTCTCATGATCTTTATTGTGAATCGTAGGGATCTCCAACACATCCAAGTATATAAAGAGGCTCATGAAACTTCAGCTTATCCGAAATGCTACACTTAAAATAAAAGGTGATTAGGACATTTTAGGACTAGAGTGTATTTTGACCAACAAATCTAGCAAATTCACCTTTCTGTAATTATACCAAAACTCCATTTCTTTTAGATACCCCAGTTCAATAAGGAAGTGCACCACCCGGAAGGAGGTTAATCTGGGTGGTTATGGGAAAGCAATACAGTCAGTTGGGTATAGAGGAACGAGAAATGATATCAGTGTTGAGAGCGGAGGGGAAAACAGCTATAGGAATTGGTCGGGTCATTAGCAGGAGCCACAGCTGTTCGAGAGCTGGAGCGCAACTCATTGTATACGCGGGGGCTGCCATAAATGCCATAGCTCTCATCGTACGCGGCCCTTATCAACTGTAGCAGCCGGAGGTCCTCTTTGCTCCTTGCTGATAGTGGATTCTTTATCCATGCATAAAATCCGCTTCTATGCACC
>Ga0114931_10000085_pt1 | contig 95256 bp, 78 predicted proteins | sample 2SBtaG_FD_89579 | JGI IMG/M metagenome (GOLD analysis project Ga0114931, IMG submission 89579) | Deep subsurface microbial communities from Kolumbo volcano to uncover new lineages of life (NeLLi) - 2SBTROV14_V59a metaG | ecosystem: Environmental > Aquatic > Marine > Volcanic | place: Kolumbo...
AAGGGCTTCTCAAGACCCGCTGCAAGTCCTTCCCTGGACGCTCGTTGGCCGCATCCCTGCGGCCAACGGTCTTGAGAAGCCCTTCTGGACATCGAGTTTCATTGCAGAGGGACCCTCAGCATCCGGTGTCCTGGCAAACTTCTTGTCAGGGACATCGGCTTCAGGGATGAAGCCGTTGAGCGTCCAGGGAGGGACTTGCAGCGGTCCCTGACAAGAAGTTTGCCAGGATACCGGAACTCACCCCGGATAACTGCTATCCACTCGATCAGGGGAAGAGCCGATTTTTTATCCCCTCTTCCTGGCCTTCTCCCGGTGGGAGAAGGGATGGCTTCGAGCTGGCAGAGATTCACAGCATCAGGATCTTATTGAGAGTTACCGTTATGGTAGCGTGACAGCAGTGCGACTTAATAAAAGCCCCTCTGTCAGGCGACCGGGTTATCTCGTGGGTGTCGGCAGCAGGGATGCTGCCGCCAAGCCTACAGGGACGTATTTACGGCGTCCGACGAGATAACCCGGTCGCCTGACAGAGGGACACCTCGGCATTACTGCACCCGAGAGCGCATTGCGGTAAATTAGCTGTTTGCTGTCTACCAACAAGGACTATCAGAAATGACGCGCTCCCAGGACGATTTTCAGGCCGCTTGCCGGCATATACCGGGGGGGGTCAATTCCCCGGTACGGGCGTTTCGCGGTGTCGGCGGCGACCCCGTGTTCTTTGCCCACGGGGAAGGCCCCTGGCTGTTTGACGTGGACGGCAACCGCTACATTGACTATGTGGCGTCCTGGGGCCCGATGATTGCCGGCCATGCCCACCCCGAGGTCATCCGTGCCGTTCAGGAGACGGTGGCCCAGGGGCTGGGGTATGGCGCACCCACCGAAATCGAGACCCGCATGGCAGACACCCTGTGTGCACGGATGCCGTCAATGGAACTGGTGCGCATGGTCAACTCGGGCACCGAAGCCACCATGAGCGCCATCCGGCTGGCACGCGGGTTCACCGGCCGGGACAAGATCATCAAGTTCGAGGGTTGCTATCACGGTCACTCGGACGCTCTGCTGGTCAAGGCCGGTTCCGGCACGCTCACCCTGGGGGTTCCCACCTCGCCCGGTGTTCCGGCCTCGGTCGCGGAACATACCGTGACGGTTACCTATAACGATCTTGAAGAAATAACGCAGGTATTTGACGCGATTGGCAGTGAAATTGCTACTATAATTGTCGAACCGGTCGCAGGTAACATGAACTGCATTCCCCCGCTTCCGGGATTCCTGGAAGGTCTGCGCGCGCTGTGCGACGCACATGGGAGTGTGCTGATATTCGACGAAGTCATGACCGGGTTCCGGGTCGGGGCCGGCGGCGCCCAGACGCACTACGGCATTACGCCGGATCTCACCACCCTCGGCAAGGTCATCGGCGGCGGCCTGCCGGTCGGCGCCTTTGGCGGGCGCCGGGACATCATGGAACAGATCGCCCCGCTGGGCCCGGTCTACCAGGCCGGCACTTTGTCCGGTAATCCCGTGGCCCTGTCCGCCGGCCTGGCAACGCTTGAGCTGACCGCCGCAGATGGCTTCTATGAGCGGCTGGATGCCAGCGCAGGCCGCCTGGCCGCCGGCCTGCGGGCCGCCGCCGCCGGCGCCGGTATCCCGCTGGCCACCCACCAGGTGGGCGGCATGTTCGGCGTGTTCTTTTCCGAGGACGACCCAATCACGTGCTTTGAACAGGTCATGCGCTGCAACCTGCAGCGGTTTCAGCACTTCTACCATGGCATGCTGGATGCCGGCGTCTACCTGGCCCCGTCCGCCTACGAAGCCGGCTTTGTCACCGCAGCCCATACCGATGCCATCATTGATGCCACGCTGGATGCCGACACGCGGGTATTCAGCGCACTGCAATAATCCGTGACCCGCCCATGATGATGACCGCCTGATGGACGGCCTGGTGCAGGAGATACTGGCCTGGATTGCCCAGCACCCGTATTCATCGGGACTGCTGATCTTTGTCATCGCCCTGCTGGAGTCCCTGATCGTCGTGGGTCTGCTGATTCCCGGCGCCTTCCTGCTGTTCGGTGTCGGCGCCCTGATCGCCACCGGTTCCTTGCAGCTGTATCCGACCATGATCTGGACCATCGCCGGGGCCTTTGCCGGCGACAGCATCAGTTTCCTGATCGGCCGTCACTACCACCAGCGGCTGCGGGTTGTCTGGCCGTTCAATCGCTACCCCACCCTGGTCAACCGGGGCATCGCCTTTTTTTACCGGCATGGCGGCAAGAGCGTCTTCATGGCGCGCTTCGTCGGCCCGGTACGGCCTATCGTTCCCGCCATCGCCGGTATGATGGACATGCCCGTCTCCCGGTTTCTGCTGGTGGATGGCATTGCCTCCCTGCTGTGGGCGCCGGCCTATATCCTGCCCGGTATGGTCTTCGGCGCCTCGCTGGGGCTCGCGGCGGAGGTGGCCGGCCGGCTGGTGGTACTGCTGGTCATTTTCGCCGGCATCACCTGGCTGTGCGTGGAACTGGTCCGGGTGGTCGGGCGACGGGTACAGCCACGCCTGTCCAGCACCCTGGAACGTCTGCTCCACTGGAGCCGGCATCACCCGCTGATCAAACCGCTGGCCGGGTCACTGCTGGACCCCGACCACCCGGAGGCGCGCGGACTGACCATCCTTTCCGTTCTGTTTTTTATCGCCCTGTGGTTATTGTTGCTGATTTCGCGCCAGGTCCTGCATGGCGAGTTCATGGGGGATATAGATAACTACATTAACCATTTCATGCTGGAACTGCGGACCCCTTATGTCTACCAGGCAAATGTATTCATCACCCAGCTGGGTGGGCAGGTCATGCTGGCGCTGGTACTGGCGGGCGGTTGCCTGTGGCTGTTGTGGAAGGGTTACAGCAAGGCCGCCGTTCACTGGATTGCCGTGTATGTCTCTGCCGGCATCATGACCGTCGCGCTGAAGCATTCGACCCGGATTGCCCGGCCGGTTGAATATTACCCCGGCTATTCCTTCCCCAGCGCGCATACCGCGATGAGCCTGGCGGTCTATGGCTTCCTGGCATTACTGGTTGCCCGGGAACTGCCGCTGAAACGGCGCTGGCTGCCCTACTCCGTGGCCGGACTGCTGGTGACGGTCATTGCCTTTTCCCGCTTGTACCTCGGCGTACACTGGTTCTCGGATGTCCTCGGCGGCGCCAGCCTTGGCCTGTTCTGGGTGGCACTGATCGGTATTGCCTACGACCGGCACCCGGCGCCGCAGTTGCCCGCCCGGCGCTTTCTGGCCGTCATGGTCATGGTGATCGTTGCTGCCAGTTCCTGGCAGGTGCAGCACCAGTACCGGGAAGACCTCGCACTCTACACCCAACCTGCAGACATCCGAACGATCACGCTGACCGAGTGGCAGGCGCAATACTGGCATAAATTACCGGCTTACCGGATTGATATTGAAGGCCGGAACGAACAACCGATGAACATTCAGTGGGCCGGATCGCTACGCTACCTGGAACAACTGCTCGCCGCCCGGGGCTGGCGACCGGCACCGGCCATCGGTGCCTCCAGCCTGATGAACTGGCTGGTTTCGGACCCTGATATCGAGCACTTGCCGATACTGCCCCAGATACATAACGGACAACACCATGATCTGCTGCGAGTCTACAGGAGTCCCGGGGCAGAACGCCTGACGGTGCTGCGGTTATGGCCGGCGAATGTCGAGATCAGTGACAATGGCGAACCGCTCTGGCTGGGGACCGTTTCCTATCTGTACCTTGACCAGTCTATCCCGCTGATCACTTCACTCAGTACCGGCAAGGAATTCGTGGCACCGCTGATGGCGCTCAAGGCCGCACTTGCCACGCAGGTCGCCAGCCGCCTGGTACAGCGTAGACCACCCCCTGCCGGGGAGACCGGCTGGGATGGCCAGGTCCTGCTCGCGTGGCAGGTCTCTTATTGAAGTGCGGTTTCAATGCAGTGACCCACCGCATACGGAAAACCTAGCCGGCCAGTGAATGCGCCGGGGCCTCCAGTGCACGTGCGACATGTTCCAGTAAAACCTTGCTGTCGAACGGTTTGGTCAGATAGGCGGAAACCCCGCGACCGGCCGCCTCGAAGGCATCCGGAATGGTGCCATGGGTCGTGAGAATCAGTACCGGGAGTTAAGGATTGCGGCTGTGTACCCGGCTGAACAGGGTCATGCCATCCATGCCGTCCATCTTCAGGTCGGTGATGACGAGATGCGGCTGGAACCCCGGAATCCGGTCCAGTGCCTGCTCTCCGCTAGCAACAGCCATTACCTCGTAACCGGCTGATGAAAGCCGTAATGACAGCAGGCGCAGCAATCCCTTGTCATCATCAACAACAAGTACACGGTGTTTCCCTGTGTTCATATCCATCCCTTGTTGGCCGTCACCGGAATCCGGCATCCGCAGGTTGTGCCGGCTCAGCCTGAAATCTTGGTGACTTCCGCGGAATAACCACTTTCACGGCCATCGATATCAAAGGTCGTCATGGCAATGTAATACATCCCCACAGGGACATCCGTTATGGTTACGCCTTGCGCAGTACCGTCAGACACAACAATGAAACTGCTATAGTCTCCCGGCGCCTTTCCGTAATAAACAATGTAACCACTGATGGCTGTCAGCGGCAGCGGTGACCCGTCCGTACGACTTACCGGCGCCGTCCATCCCAGAGTAAAGCTGCCGGTAGCACCATTTGTGTCAGGAGATCCGGTATTGCTGTTACTGCCTGTTGACCCCTGCGCGCTTTGCGCTCCAGGCGACTGGCTACCGGCGTTGCTGGACACCTGGGCGGCACTCTGTTTGCCACCACCACCGCTACCACTACTACCACCGCCACCACCACCGCAGGCAGACAGGAACAACACGAGCAGGGCGGTGAGTAGCAGCCGGCTGATTCCGGAGTTGATGTGATATGGCATTGCTGATTACCTTTGCAGGAGTCCATTCATTGACCGGATCGCTCCGAAAACCTGAATTTAAGAATGTATTGATATAAGCAAATGCTGTGCCAACAACAGGAAATGGTGATCAACCAACCCTGAAGACTCGGGTTTCCCGACAAATATTCCTATAAAATTCAGCTTCTTGTGTGTGCCGAGTAACAACAGTGACGGAAATGATGCGCATTTCCGCACCCCTAACGCGAGCGGTTGTGCGGGGGAATACCGGGGGAAACGAGGGGGGTTCCAGCGCGATTTGTTACTGATAACCGACAGGTTCTGGAGATAGCATTAACAAACTGATTTATATATATATTTTTATATGTATGGGATAACCGCGGCTATAAATAAATCGTTGGCCTGCCCTTTGAGAACGGGTTGAGTCGTTTGTGTCGCCAATCAGAAACATATAATATATTCATGAATCATGTAGTTATGTTGTGCCCAGCAATGCTGTCGGTTACCAACGACACTCTGTGCGTGTTAACACGCTAACTATCATTCAGGGAAGCGCTGAGGTATTCGTCATTGCGTATCCCACAGGCACGGCGTTACTGGAACTGTGCGTCCTTGAATTGCGCCGGGGTCAACTGGTGCTTGTGCAGCAGCTTGTAAAACTCGGTGCGATTGCGTTTGGCGATGCGCGCGGCCTTGGTCACATTGCCATTGGTGATCCGCAACAACCGCGCCAGGTAGTCACGTTCGAACTGGCTGCGGGCCTCCACAAACGAAGGAATCTCTCCCGACTCACTGCGCAGGGCGCGCAGCACCAGACTGGCCGGTATCAGCGGGGTCGTTGATAACGCCACGGTTTGTTCGACCACATTATAAAGCTGCCGGACATTCCCCGGCCAGGGCGCGGATAACAGTACATCGAGTGCTTCGGCCGAGAAACCGGTAACCCCTCTTCTCCCGGCATCCGGGAAATGGTTCAGGAAATGCGTTGCCAGCACAGGTATGTCTTCACGTCTTTCCGATAATGGCGGCAGTTCCAGGATGACCACATTCAGGCGGTAAAACAGGTCTTCCCGGAAGCGTTCCTCGCGCATGGCCTGCTCCAGATCCTGATGGGTGGCCGAGATCAGACGCACGTCAACCGGCACGGATTTGGTCGCGCCCACCGGGCGAATGGTGCGCTCCTGCAATGTCCGTAACAGCTTGACCTGGAAACCGGGTGGCATGTCACCAATCTCGTCCAGAAACAGGGTCCCGCCCTCGGCCGCACGAAACATGCCCGGGTGATCGCGGCTGGCACCGGTAAACGCGCCCTTCACATGCCCGAATAATTCAGATTCAAATAATGACTCCGGTATGGCGCTACAGTTAAGGGCAACGAATTCATGATCTGCCCGGGGACTGGCCTTGTGGATGGCATGCGCGAACAGTTCCTTGCCCGTCCCGCTCTGCCCCTGTATCAATACGCTTGCATCACTTTCCGCCACCAGCCGCGCCTGGGTCAGCAGATTTTCCATTAACGAACTGCGCGTGATGATGTCCGCGCGCCAGGCTGCAGTAGCGCTCCCGCTATCCGGCTCCGTAGCAGACACTTTCCCGGTGATTTTTAACGCCCGCGCCACATGCTCCAAAAGGACCTTGCTGTCAAACGGCTTGGTCAGATAACTGAACACGCCGCGACTGGTTGCGGCAACGGCATCGGGTATCGTGCCGTATGCAGTCAGAATCAACACTGGCAGCGCCGGATTTCGAGCATGTACCTGGTTAAACAATTCCACCCCGTCCATACCGCCCATCTGCAGGTCGGTAATAATCAGATGCGGATGGTACAGTGGCAACCTGGCCAGTGCTTCTTCACCACTCTCCACTGCAACAACCGCATAACCGGCGGTTGAGAGACGCAGGGTCAACAGGCGCAACAGACTCTGATCATCATCGACGATCATGACCCGGTGTTTCTCAGTCACCATTGGTGTTCTCCACCGGTATTTCCCGCCGTTGTATGCTTTTCTCTATCGTGGTCAGTGCTTTCTGCTGCTCTTCAAGTTCTCCAATTCGCGTTTTCTGTGCAGCGTTCTGCCGGGTAAGTTTCTTGAGCTTTCCGGCTGCAGCTTCCTGCTCATCCAGAAACTGTTTTAGTACAGCAACCAGCTCCTGCCCGCCAGGGCTGTAAGATGATGTATCCAGACCCTCAAGCAATTGCCGGGCCTGGTGTATATCGCGCACCGGTTTATTACCGGCCGCCAGCAACAGCACCAGGCGCAGGCGATTACTCTCACTGGGGTCATAACGAAAGTCATGCTGCCGGGATGCCAACTCCCGCTGAAGCTGTTGTGGTGTCATATGACGTGTAGCATGCAATTCATCAAGCCAGTTATCCGCACTGTGGCCACCGGAGATTACGGGAGCGAAACCGGAACTGCGGTACGATTGCAGCTCACTGCAGGCAGCCAGCACCAGCAGCGGAATGACAATCAGACAGGCTCTTGTTTTCATGACTGTACGCTTGCCTCCAATGGCAGCACCACCTGCAGGCAGGCGCCTGCCTTGTCCCATTTTAGCACCGTGATATCTCCGCCATGCGCATGTGCATATTCCTTCGCAATCGACAAACCCAGACCGGTACCGCTAATATGGCCCTTGTCAGCCGGGGCTCCCTGGTAAAAGGCCTCGAATACACGGTCATGCTCCGCGTCAGGAATACCCGGACCTGAATCAGCCACCTCGATAAAGGCCTGGCCCGCCCGTTTGAACAATTTTATCCATAACGGACCGTCATCCGGCGAATACTTGATGGCATTGGACACGAGGTTATCCACCAGCACCCGCAATTTTTCCCGGTCACCCTCTAGATTGACCTCGTTCAGTGACGTGTGCAGTTGCACATTACGTGACATCAGCGCCACCTTGTGATCCTCCAGGACACCCTCGATCAGGCCCTTCATTGCAACACGCTGGCAACTCATCGTGGACGTACGGGAACGCAAGACACTGAAGTTCAATAAGTCTTCAATCAGTTTTTGTAATTGGATGCTGTTGTCCCGCAATATTTCCACGATTTCCTGCTGCTGGCTGTTCAGGTTACCAACAACCTGTTCATTCATCAGTTCCGCGCTCTCCCTGATTGCCGTGAGCGGTGTTTTCAGTTCATGCGACACATGCTGGAGAAATTTCGTTTTCTCCTGCTCCAGCTCCAGTAACCGGTCGCGCAACCAGCTGAGACGTTCCCCCAGCTGCTCCAGGTCACGTGGTCCCCGGACAACCGGAATCTTGCTGAACTTACCCTCACCAAGGTGCCGAATGGCTCGATTGACCTGCTTTATCGGCCGGGTAATCAAGACCGCGAACAGCATCGAGAGTACAAATGCCGTCGGGACCAGGGCAGCAGCCTCCAGCACCAGGGTCCTCTGTACCTTCTCTGCTTCGGCCTGTATCTGCTCGATGCCGCGGCCGATCAGTCCCTGGCTGTCAGACAGAACCTGCTGTGCTATTCCGGCAATCTCCGCAAATCCACCCGGGACTGCTGCCGTTTCAGGGGCATCATGTGGATAGGTCGAGAGTATTACGTGGATTTCATCTTCGCTGATAAATAATTCCTCTATCAGATTACGCTGGCCTTCAGTTATATCCAGCGCTTCAAGCGAACGGACTGTTTCCAGAAACTTCTCATGATTTTCTTCATAGACATCGAATAGCACCTTGTCTCCCAGCACCCGGTACTGGAGGGCATTGCGCTCCATGTCAGTGACTGTCTCTACCAGTAACCGGCTGCCCTGAGTGACCAGCACGCTATGCCACAGGGCGTGCTGGCTTTGGCCAACAAGGCGGTCAACCTGCACCGTGGCAATAACCAACGCTGCAATCAACGGTAAAGCAACCAGTGAGAACCCGGTCAGGATCAGGCGCATTATGGACTTGGGGCGGTATAAGTTCACAGGTATCTCAACACTTGAAAGGAGTTACCGGGTCTACCTGGTTACGGGTAGATCTGTCACTGGAGGAACAAGCCGGACAGCAGGCATGTGTATTTTGGCCGGGACCGGCCAACGCAGTCTACCAGAAATGGCGTGTGACAGAGAATAATCCCGGCAACCTCTGACAAGGTTGCCGGGACAGGGAAGGAAAAGCGGATTGTCTACTGCGTGGTTTTGGTGATTTCGGTTGAATAACCGCTTTCGCGGCCATCCGTGTCATACGTGGTCATCGTTATGTAGTAATTCCCGGCCGGCACATTCGTTACGGTTGTCCCCTGGGCACTGCCATCCGCCACATTCACCATATTCGGGTAATCCCCGCTGGATGACCCGTAATAAATCCGGTAGCCCTGAATATCTGCCAACGACAGCGCCGTACCATCCGCGCGCGCTACTGGCGCCGTCCAGTCCAGTGTGAAACTGCCGGTCTGCACCGCCACCGCATTCACCTGGATACTGAACGCACGCAGGCTCGTCGAATCGAGACCATCGGATACAGAAATCACGATGTTGTTATAGAGACCGGCGTCCGTATCCGTCGGGGTACCACTCAAACGGCCCGTGGTATCACTGAAACTGGCCCACCCAGGCTTGTTGGATATGCTGAATGCCAGCAGATTACCGTCTGCATCCGCGGCCACCGGCTGAAAACTATAACTGTCTCCGGCTGTCACCACCCCGGCCGGAGAACCATTGATCGCTGGAACAGTGTTCGCTGTAACGGTGTTCGCCGGAACGGTACTGCCGCCCGTGTCCCCGGCATGAACGACCTGGTTGATAGCAGCTACATCCTCAGTTGAGGCTGCGGATGAAAGCATAACCGCATTGTCGAGTAAGCCGGAGGTACCCGCCGGCAGAACAGCAACAACAGCCGGCAAGCTACCTGCGACGATGTTATCAACAGTGGCAGCAATATCAGTCACCTGTCCACTGGAATCAACGACACGGGCGGCCGCCAGGGCCACCTGCGTCTGCTGGAGCATGCTGGTCGTAATGCGAACATTGTCAGTCAATTGGTCTGAATTGACATCAATGTGCGTCAGCTGGATGGCCTGGTCAATCCTGTCGGTTGCAATCACACCTCCCACCCTCAGATTGTTGCCAAGCGCCTCGACAAGGACTTGCCCGGAAACCACGGTAGCAACAGCAGAAATAGCCGGGCGGGTTCCCTGGCCTCCTGCTCCGTCCAGATAACCATCAACCATATCTGCTGCAATGGCGCCCATCACGTCGTCACCGGTAACCACCGTCCCGGTCGATATAACCGCATCACGGGTACGGCGAATCATTTCGCCCAACGCCTCACTTGCCTTGACCATATCGGCAACATTTTTATCTGTAATGCGAACTTTCCTTGGGTCTTTGATTGTCTTCAGGTCAAGACCAAAACCCAATTGACTGGTAACATGACTCATTGCTGTATCGATGTTGTCTGCATTAACCCCACCCGGCATCAACCGGGCCATTATCACGGCCATGGTGGTAAACGGATTGATGTTGACACTCTTTTCCTTGCGGCCCATTGCAACAGAGTAAAGTCTGAAATCGGGGATATCGCCGGTAACCAGGTCAATGCCGCCGGATACTTCCAATGTCAGCGGATACTCACGACCCCTGGCTTTTATGGTCGACTGGTAAGTAGCGTAGATATCGCTGGTAACACTGGCAAGCAGCTCACCCCCGGCATTGTAGGCGGTTACCGTAGCGCCGGTAATCGGGCCGTCACCCACACTGCCGCTGATAACTACATTATCTGCAGCAGACCCGCCACTGCCACCACCACTACCACCACCACAGGCCGTTAGCTGCATCGCCGTAACGGCAATTGCCAACATCATTTTCCAGGACTGCATCAACTGTCGCATCATATCTGGCTGCTCTCCATTACCCCGGCCAGGCTGTGGCCGCAGTTTTGTCAAATCACTTGCTATAGAGAATCATCGGCCAAACAGGAATATTTCTGCGTGTCGGAGAACACGGATATTGCGAGATGTGCGTCTCAAAACCGCAAAGCTCCACGCACGCGGGCGTCAAAAAAAACTGGAACAGGGGAAAATGCACTACCAGCCAGCCTGACTGGTATGGGGGTAATCTTGATATAGCGGCCGTTAGCGGCCGTTCTTCAGGGACGCAGGCAGGAGGAAATCCGGTTTGCGGGCTAGCGTGCCCCCCTGCCAAAGAACACCACTTCGACAGTCTGCAGCAGGATAAATGCGTCCAGAAAGATGCTGTAGTTTTTTACATAATAGAGGTCATACTGGAGTTTCTCCTGGCAGTCATCCTCGGATGCGCCATAGGGGTAACGTATCTGCGCCCAGCCACTGAGCCCCGGCTTGACCCGGTGCCTTTCGTTGTAATAAGGAACCGTCCTGGCCAATTGCTCGACAAATTCCGGGCGCTCCGGACGCGGCCCGACAAAGCTCATTTCTCCCTTCAGGACATTGAATAACTGTGGCAACTCATCAAACCGGTATTTCCGCAGTATCGAACCAACCCGGGTTATGCGTACATCATCCTGCTCCGCCCAGCGGGCCACCCCGTCCTGTTCCGCATTCTCGACCATGCTGCGGAATTTATGTATCCGGAACAACCTGCCATTTTCACTCACACGGATCTGACTGTAGAGCACCGGCCCCTTACCCCCGCTTTCAATCAGGATAACGACGGCAACCAGTGCCATGATTGGCAACACAGCCGGCAATAACAGCACCACCACAAGAATATCGAAGGACCGCTTCCAGGCCCGTCGGAATGTGCTCTCGTAGAAACCATCAGACAGAAACAGCCAGCTGGGATGCAGAATATCCAGACGTATCTTGCCGGTTTCCCGCTCAAAAAAACCAAGAAGGTCGAGCACGTTGATGCCACTCATTTTGCAGTCAAGCAGATCCTGCACCGGGAACCCCTTGCGGCGATCATCGGCAGCCAGCACGATCTCGTCAATATCCTTTTCCTCGACATAGTTAATCAGTGATTCCGGGGGGATAACAAGATTATGTTCATCTTCTGTTTCCTGGTCACCGGCCAGTGGCACGTAACCGATTATGTTGACGCCATCCAGATCGCCATTCGACTGGGCATCCTTGATAAGGCTGGCCGTCGCGCCGGCGCCAAGCACCAGCACCCGGAGTCGAATATCACGCCGTTCAGCAATCCTCGCGAACAGGAGCCTGTCAACCATAATGCCGGTAAAGCTCACCAGCACCGATAGCATCAGTACACCACGGCCGAGAAAGAAAGTCGGCACCGCATAGAATGTCATGCCCAACAGAACCATTCCCAGTAACAGGCTGCCACCTATTCGCAATGCAAGAATATTCTGGGACCGGGATGAATGCCGCTGATACGCCCCGAAGGCGATGAGGCTCATCAACATGACGATGCTGTAAATCAGCGCTTTGGGAAGGAATGGCTGGAAAACCTGCTTCAGGCTGTCACTCCCGAAGCGCAACTCAAGCCCCAGGTGAAAGGAACCAATCAGCACCAACAGCTCAATACAGCCAAGCACCACGAATTCAGTCGGAATATGGTGACGGAAGAACCGCGTGGAGTGGCGGAAAAAACGTACGGTACTCATCGGTAACTACTTAATCAGCCTTTTCCCTGGAATATGCCTGGCATGGCATAGTTCGCTGTCCCTGTTTGCATGGTTCATTATCCTGGACCCCACTCCCGAACGCCGGATACACTGCATCCCGGACAGCGCCCGTAAACAGGCGAGCATCCAGGGAACCTCTGATTAGCGTATCTCCTACCTATAGTCGGTAATTATAGAAATATATTGAGATTATTGTCGCGCATACCAGGCGATATGCGCCAGCAGCTATGCCAGGCCGGCGAATACATTCAGGATTCTGCCAATCCAGTCGGGACTACAGGCGATACGTGAATCAAGGCCTGTCAGTGATATCCGGCGCCAGTGCCTTTAATTTGTGCCCGAGCTTCTGCCCGAGCTTCTGCCTGAACCTCCGCTCGGACGAGAAAGATCCCGGAAACCATATACAAGACTGATGAATGCGCTGATCTCAGAATACTCACTGTCTGACTGAGTACTGTCCTTGTTTCGATACTGGATATCAAATTTGGTGCGCAGTTTTCTGGACAGTTGATAGGCGATGTTTGCACCGATGGTATAACGCTTGTCCGTGCGCCCGGTATCCTTCTCCTTGGTTCGATTATATCTCCCCAGCACACCTGTGGTGATCAGCGGGGTAATGCGATAATCCAGTCTTGCACCAGTTTCTTTCACATCCCGGTCATTTGGTGACTCTTTGTAATCCAGGTCGCGGTACTCGCCCCAGACTTCAGCATTCAGGGTTGAGTCCTGCCTTCTGTAAGTAAGCCGCGCAGTATTGCTACGCAATACGTCACCGGATATTTGCTCATTGTTAAAATCGCCATTGTCCGGGTTCAGTTCCGAGTCCAGCAATTGCTGGTTTGAGTCAGTCAGACTGGTTGACAAGTACGCACGCGCAGTTGAATGCCCTGTCATCTGGTAGAGCCAGGTCAGGCTTCCGGAAAAACCATCCTGGCTATCAAATTTGTCCCTGTTAATACGGGTGGCACCCAGATTGAGGGTATAATCTGACCGGGGACGGGTTCCTGACAGAATGCCATGAATATCCGTGGCGATATAGTTTGGGTTCTTGTCTTCGTCATCATAGTCAACCTTGGTAACCGTACCATCCAGCCCTGTAGTCATCCTCTGGTTCAATTGATAGCGCCAGTCCGCACTTAATATATACCGCCGATTATCAGTGTCGCTTTTTTCGAAGTAAAAATCCTGGACTTCCGGTCGTAATGTGACCCTTTGCCGGCCCGAGATGGGAAAATAGAAATTCGGCCCGAAACTGAAAACATTGGTGTTCTGGTTATTATCCGGCGTATTTGCGTCGAGAGAATTGATTTGCCGCTGGGTAAAATAATTTTCTGCACGCCAGTCAAGACGATCCCTGATCGCCACCCAGGCTGCGTTTGCACCGAGGTTGACATAGTACTGGTCGCTGAAGGTGTCCTCAGTATAATTTGTATAGAGCAGTGATGTGGTGGCATTCAGGGTAAACGGGCCATCTGCCTCGTTAATATCCGCTCCCAGGTACCCGACGACAACCAGGTCATCGTCTTCATTTTTCGATTTCAATGCAGCATTGTCAGTATATAGCAGGCCAGCGCCGATACCCGGTTCTACAGTCCATGCGGAAGCCATCGCGCTGCCTGCAAGCAAGCCGGCAAATACTACCAGTCTGGTCAAACTGAATTTCATCCGGATTTTCCCAGACTGGTCTTATCCAGCCGCAAATAATACAAACTGTGCGTCAAAACAGGCGTTCAGGTACGGTGATGACATCACCAGGCAAAAGGTAGACGTTGGTCGTCATGTCCCCCTTCTCCATTATATCCCTGAGGCGAATATCATAGGTTGCTGCACCGTCCTCGGTACGCCGATACAACCTGGTATTATTTGCATCCGCAAACTCGTCGACACTGCCTGCTTCCAGCACGGCATCGATAACCGTCATTCCCTGCTGGTACTGCATGGAGGTATCACTTCCTACCGAACCTGTTATGCGAATTCGTGACAGGAATTCATGGCCCTTCAAACTTGTCAGGACAACGGTTACATTCGGGTTTTTGATAAATCCGCCCAGTTCACGCTTGACATCCGCTGCCAGCTGCTCAGGTGTTTTGCCGGCGGCATGCACATCCCCGACCAAGGGGACCGCAATTTTCCCGTCAGGACGAATGGGTTCCGAAACTGACAGGTCGGAATTTTTCCAGACAGTGATCTGTACACTGTCTCCCACGGCCATCTGGTAACTCTCGACCAGAACGTGGGCGCCCTGTGCCTTGATAGCATCCTCCTCCGGGGGTAACCGTGGCGGATTGGTTGACGCACAACCAACCAGGAGAACCAGTGCCAATACAGCAATCAAACCTCGGTATATCCGTTTCATTCCTCTACCCCCTATATCAGCTTTCTGAATCCCTGTAATGCCCATCAGCATGCCGCATAACAAGAACCTATAAGTTACTGAACTATACACAATGTAATGCCGCAAATGGAAGTATCAGTCGAGTCCATCAATGTAAACACGAATCCAGAATAAGCCCCATTTTGTCTATATCTGCGAAACTCACCCGGCGGTGTGTCGGCAGGGTCAGGATGCGACGGGCGAAGTCTTCCGCGACGGGGAAATCCCCCTGCCCGGATAACAGCCGCTCCAGCCCTCGAATGCCAGGAAAGGCTGCCGGGTACATGCGTGAGGGTCCCAGGCCAGCCCGCTTCAACAGGCACAAACACCGATCACGGCGCCCCGGATCCACGAGCAGTGGATAACGCAACAAACGCAGCGCATCAGGAGCCCGGCATAACGCTGGTAAATTCATCAGCAGCCCCGTATCTACACCAATTTGATTCAGCATTGCCGACATCCTGGCCTGATTGACAGGCTTATCATTTTGATATATATAGATATTTCTTTCCAGCAGCTCGAGAGTCGACTGCGCCATGGGTGCAATCCCGGACAGTGGCAGATAGCGCGTCTCACCCAGGTGCAGGAACGGCAGGCACTGCGGAATCCAGTAGAGCCGCGGTGAAATCATCAGATTGTAAATGCGGGACAGCAGTCGCATACGGAGCGGACCTGCCGGGCTGTCACCAACACCAGTCAGCTGCCCGCCAATCCCGGCATCCTGAAACAGTACCGCGCCGCCGCCCAGCAAGCTGACCGGCTTGCCGCGACCGAAACTGAGTATAACCAGGTCTCCACTCCAGAATCCGTCCCCCGGTTCCCCCGGGAAGGCCTGCGCACTGTCCTCGATCAGGAGCACCCCCTGCCGGTCCGAGACCTGCCGTAGCGTCTCCATCCGCTCCGGTATGCCAAACAGACTGACAGCAACAATCGCGACTGTATTCGTATTGAGTCGTGAAGACAGCTCATCGATATCCATCCATGGTCGATCTCTGGCCAGATCGACCAGGACGGGTTTTGCGCCTGCGAAGACTGCAGCACTGACAAGATCCGGACACCCGTAGGCAGGCAGGATGACTTCCGGGTCTGCAACCCCCTTTATCCTGATGGCCGCTGTAATCGACGCTGCCAGGGCAGCCGTGCCTGATGCGTAGTATTTCGGGACATACGGGTGGAATATATCCTGTGACAACGGATTACCGGCATCGCCACGAGACAAACATACCGGGTTTCCGACCGGGGGTAACTGGTAAAACATTTATCTACTGGACGGAGACCACACGGTCATGCGTTTGCCCAGGATAAACGACATGACCGCCAGTGCCAGTGCCAGGTTGGTCTGAACGAAAAAGAATACAATTCTTACCACTGCATTTTCCCGTAACCTTGCTGATATCCACCCCAGCAGGGCAATCGAATAAAAGACCAGCTGGGCAACCAGCGCCCACTGATAGACAGCACCCTGCCCCTGCAACTGCAATGTTACTATGGCAAACACCAGCATGAACCAGGGCACACCCCAGCGCATGATCTTGTGACTCCAGACCTGGAATGCGAAGAGTCCCATGCGTACCGGATTGAGCACCACGGGATGACGAACAATCGCTGTTATGCCCCGGATAACCGTACGCACCTTGCGGCGAAATTCAAGACCCGGGTCTTTAACATCCTGGTAGATACCAACCACATCCGGAGCAGTGATGGCGACCAGCCCCAGCCGGGCACAATTCAATCCGGTATTAAAATCACTCGGTGAACAAATATCCCACTCTTCACATACCTCCCGGCGGGCCGCAAAGAATGAACCACTCAATCCTACCAGGCCGGCATGTAAAGACTCCATTCTTCTCAACCACATTTCGTATTTCACATAGGCGCCTTCGCCGACCATTTTCCCGTCCTTGCTGATAAAACGGTCTTCACTTGAAAGCGCACCTACCTGTTCATCAACAAACCGGCGTGCCAGCAATCGCAGCGCATCGACCGGGATACGGGTGGCAACATCCGAGAAGACCAGGATGGCGCCACTGGACATCCGAATAGCACACAACTGGGCATACTCCTTGCCTTTGCGCTCATCTGCCCGCACCAACCGGACCCCCCTGGCCGCATAGCCTGCAACGATACTGTCGGTAGCGTCCGTGGAAAAGTCGGATGCAACGATGACTTCCAGGCGGTCCTGCGGATAGTCGAGTTCAAGCGTATTTTCCAGTTTCTCCCGAATGCGGCCTGCCTCGTTGTGCGCAGTGATAATCAGGCTCAATGCAGGTAACCCGTGCTCCTCAGGCACCGGTACGGATGATACCCGGCGTTGAGGAATCAATTTGAGAATCAGTGGATAAAAAAAGTAGCTGTACCCGCAAAGAAACAGGGACAGGTAAAACAGAGCCGCCATCGTCAGGTTTCGTCCATGCAGTCAGCATCGAATTCCATGACTCACTCCATCACCCCTCGGGAGCCCGGTTGACCGGTGCAGTCACATACTGGAAATCCGATATCAAAAAGATTACTCTGGAAGTGTTTACGTTGTTTAGCGCCCAAGGACTGAAAGCACCTGTTTGCCATGAATTTCGAGCATACAGGCTAAAATACAGAATGTCACAACATTTGCCTTACACCTCCCACCGGAAGCTGGATCTTTCTGTCATAGTACCTTTGTACAATGAAGAGGAAAGTGTCACTCCGCTGTATGAGAAAATTGTTGCAGCTATCCGCCCCCTGGAGCTGAACTACGAGATCCTGTTTGTTGACGATGGCAGCCTGGATAACACGGTACCCGTTGCTGCCCGTATCGCTGCACAGGACAAACGACTCAGGATCGTCAAATTCAGGCGCAATTACGGACAAACACCGGCCATGGCAGCCGGTATTGACATCGCACACGGAAACTACCTGATCACCATGGATGGTGACCTGCAAAATGACCCGGATGACATACCCCTGTTCCTGGAAAAACTGGATGAAGGTTACGATATTGTTGTTGGCTGGCGGCACAACCGGCAGGACAAGCTGATCACAAGAAAAATTCCTTCCCGCATTGCAAACTGGTTAATCGGGAAAATCACCGGCGTGCCCATCAAGGACAATGGTTGCTCACTGAAAGGCTATAAGGCAAGCATAATCCAGAATATACCGCTGTATTCAGAAATGCACCGTTTCATACCTGCGATGACATCACTGGCCGGTACCCGGGTTGCAGAAATCAAGGTTAAACATCATGCCCGGCAGTTCGGGGAATCGAAATACGGGCTGTCAAGAATTTACAAGGTGCTACTGGACCTGTTGTCTATCAAAACCATCCTGACTTCTTTTGCCAGGCCCCTGAGAATATTCGCTATCTTTGCCGTCATATCGGCCATGATCGGACTGGCCTTCCTGGTAGCGGGGTTTATCGAGAATTCCGCCACACCCGGCATCATCTTCATCAGCGTTGGTTTTCTCTATACTACACTGGCCCTTGTATTACTGATGTGGGGCATTCTCGGTGAACTCGTATACAGAACCGGGAGTCTTAAACTCGAGCATTTTGCACACATCACCAGCACCCTGAGAAGTCAGGCATTGGGGAACCCAAGTGGAAAAAACATCAACTGACAACATGCAACTATCTGTCATCATACCGATCACCGAGCGCTATGACCCGGTCAAGGCACTGTTCGAGGAGTATAAAAAAGGTGTCGAGGCAACCGGACTGAAACACGAGTTTATCTATGTCCTTGATGGCGAACACCCGAAGGCCCTGGAGGCTCTCAACCAGATTCGCGAGCACGAACAAATCACAGTCGTTATGCTGGCCAAGTGGTTCGGTGAGGCTACTGCATTGAATGCCGGCTTCAGTGAAGCCACCGGCGAACTTATTCTGACGCTTCCTGCTTATCAACAGGTTGATTGCGATGCCATCCCGGCGCTGGTTTCGGCACTTGCAGACAATGACATGGTTCTTGCCAACCGGTCACCCAGAAAAGACTCCTGGTTCAACCGCATACAGGCAAAAATGTTCAATGCCATGATCAGGTCATTCACAGACCTTGAAATCCACGATGCAGGCTGTAGTGCACGCATCTTCAGGAGGAAGGTCATCGAAGAGGTAAATATCTATGGTGACCAGTACCGTTTTTTCCCGATTGTTGCACACAGGCAAGGGTTCCGGGTTGTAGAACTGAACACACCCCAGAGTCAGCACGATGTCTTGCGACGAATTTACTCGCCCGGACTGTACCTGCGGCGGTTACTGGATCTGCTTACTATCTTCTTTCTTGTGAAATTCACCAAGAAGCCTCTGCGTTTTTTTGGACTCATAGGAACAACATTACTGGGCATGGGACTGCTGGCAACTGCATATCTTGTTATAGACAGGCTGGTGTTTGATGTAGGGTTGTCCGAGCGGCCGGCACTTTTTCTGAGTTCTCTGCTGATCGTGCTTGGAATACAGGTCATTGCCATCGGATTGATTGGCGAAATCATAATTTTTACCCATGCGAAGGATCTGAAGGAATATAAAATCGACCGTGTCATTAATTAATGGAACCTCTGATTAATTGCTATCCCGTCATCCCGGCGCAAGTCGGTATCCAGTAACCGACTGAATTCTATGAACTGGATTCCGGCTCTCCGCTACGCTCCGGCCGGAATGACGGATTAATCAGAGCTTCCTTAAAGGTCTTTCCCCCCTGATCGAGCAGGGCAATCGTGCACAGCATTTTGTATAGGTAATCCTGGTCACTGGTCAAAGGTGCAGTTGATACCAGTCAGATAGATGGAGAGGGCGCAAGTCAGAATGGATAGAAACAAGATTGTTTCAGGATTATCTGAAGAGGTTTATGACCTGGTCATAGTCGGCGGTGGAATTTATGGCGCCAGTGCTGCGCGGGATGCCAGTTCACGGGGGCTTTCCGTGGCACTGGTTGAAAAAGGTGATTTCGCCGGAGCCACATCATCGCAACATTTCAAAATGGTGCATGGCGGGATACGCTATCTTCAGCACGCCGATATAAGTCGTGTTCGTGAATCTGTTCGCGAGCGTCGGGCGTTTCTCAGGACAGCCCCACACCTTGTTGATCCCCTGCCTATCGTAATGCCCACTTATAAGGGAAATTTTCTTAACAGTAAATATTTACTGGGTCTGGGTATGCTCGCATACGACATCATCGCCTTTGACCGTAACAGGGGCATCAAATCGCGAAACAAGCATATCCCGCGCGGACGGCTGCTCTCTCGAAGCAAAGTCCTGGATATGTTTCCAGGCATTCAGCCGGAGGGTCTGACAGGCGCTGCATTGTTTTATGATGCCCAGATGTACAATCCCCCGCGCGTTGTCATGTCACTGATCAGGGGTGCCGCAGAGAATGGCGCGTCTGTTTGCAATTACATGCCTGCACGCAAGTTCATTCTCGATAAAAACCGTGTTACCGGAATAGAGGCGGAAGACCTTGCAAGCGGCAAATCAATCAGAATACGAGGGAAAATGGTCCTGAATGCTGCCGGCCCATGGGCTCACTGGCTGGTAAGGGAAAATCTCGGAATCGAACTCAATCCTGGCGTTCACTTTTCCAGAGACACGTGTTTTCTGGTAAAGCGAAAGCTTTCTGACCGTTTTGTGCTTGCAGTAATGGGGCAAACCAGGGACCCGGACTCGATAGTCAGTCGCGAGGCTCGCCATCTTTTTATTGTTCCCTGGAGAGATTACTCCCTGGTTGGCGTCTGGCACGTGGTCAAGCCTGAAAAGCCGGAAGCTGTAACAGCAACACGCGCCGAGATAGATGCGTACATAGAAGAGATCAACTCAGCATACCCCGGCCTGAATATAAACTATGACGAAATCACGATATGCAACTGGGGGCTTACCCTGTTTGGTGAAAATGAGCCTGGCAAGAAAGACCTCAGTTATGGCAAGCGTTCGCGATTGATCGATCATGAGCACGAGGATGATATGAAGGGCCTGATTTCCCTGATAGGGGTCAGGGCCACAGCCGCAAGGGGAATGGCGGCCAGGGCTGTAAATCTTGTGCTGGATAAAATCACCAGGCCACATGTCCCCTCGAAAACCGGTTCATCGCCGATGTGGGGGGGTGACATCCAGGACTTTTCTGAATACATGGAGCAACAGTTCAAATCGTGCCCGGTAGAATTCGAGAAATCCGTGTTTCTGTCTCTGCTGCGTAATTATGGCAGCAAGTACATGGATGTCGTGAAATATGCCATGGAAAAGCCGCAACTTGCGGAAGCCTTTGAAGGTACTAACGTCATCAAAGCAGAGGTAATATATGCGGCCACGGAGGAAATGGCACAATCACTGCCAGATATTGTGTTGAGACGTACTGAACTGGGAAGTGGCGGCAATCCCGGACATGAAATCCTTGAGCAATGTGCCGACCTTCTGGGAGACAAACTGGGCTGGGACAGAGAACAGCGGCAGGCCGAGATCGACAAGCTGACCGGCTGTTATCCGAATATTTCCGGTTGATAAAGGAGTGGGCATGAGAGTCGCTGTTACCGGCGCCACGGGTTTTATTGGCGGGAATCTATGCAAGCATCTTGTCGCCAGCGGCCATGATGTAGTGGCTATGGTGCGCTCGCCGGAGAATGCAGAAAGGATTGTATCCCTCGGCGCGGAACCCAGAACAGGGGATATCACTGACACTGCATCACTGGGCAATGCGTTTCAGGGAGTAGATGCTGTAATAAATCTTGCTGCCCTGTTTAATCATCCCGACAAGACCAGGGAAGAATACGAGAGGGTGAATGTACAGGGAGTAAAGAATGTTCTCGAATGTGCCATGCGGTCGGGCGCAAGTCGCGTGCTGCATTGCAGCACTGTCGGTATTGCTATCGACGGCAAACCGCCATATTCAGAAGCAACGCCCTACTCACCACCGGCCTGGGACAAATACGAGGCAACAAAGTGCGAAGGAGAAAAAGCTGCGATCGGGTTTTACAAAGAGCATGGCTTCCCGGTTGTTGCAATCAGGCCGGCGCAGGTATACGGGCCAGGTGATGTCAGTAAATTAAAGTTCTACCGGATGGTCAAAAAAGGGGTGATTGTAAATCCCGGCCGAACCATGAAACATCTTATCTATATAGATGATCTCTGCCGGGCCTTTGAGCTGGCACTAACGAATGAAGAAGCGCCAGGGAACCCGATTATAATTGCCGGCAGAGAAGTGACCCCACTGAGAGAACTCGTAAATATTGTAGCGGGTGAACTCGGCGTGCCTGCGCCAAAAGTGGCTCTACCTGCACTGCCTGTAACTCTGGCTGCTGCAGTGATAGAAAAAGTATTTCAAGTTGCAAACAAGAAGCCACCCGTGTTCAGGCGAAGCATGGATTTCTTCACCAAATCAGTCGAGTTCACCACGGACAGGGCCCGGGATATCCTGGGCTTCGAGAGCAGTATTGATGTAAAAACGGGCGTTCATCGTACTGCCGACTGGTATCAAGAGAATGGGTACCTTTAGTGACCGACAACAACACCGGCAAAAGCGAAGAACATATCAACAAGCTGGAGCGTATCCGCAAGCTCCTGCGCAGCAATCCACTCGAATGGGTTCGCCTTCTCACCGCAGCCTTGTCAACGATAAAATACAGATATGTATTTCGGTGCGCTGAGAAGGGAACAATCATTGGCGGTAAAACAGATATAATCAATTTCTCCAGGGTGAATATCGGCAAGCGATGCCTGATACTGGATCATGTCTACATGCGTGCGGGCCCTGACGGACATATCAATCTGGCCGACAACTGCGCAGTCAACAGTTTTGCCAGACTGTTCGGGCATGGAGGGATCGATGTAGCCGCAAATACCCAGTTAGGCCCGGGGGTGCTGATTACGACAACGACGCATGATTTCCGGAAATCCATGCGCACGGAGTTCAGGCAAGTTAAAATCGGACAATGGGCCTGGATTGGCGCCAATGCTATCATATTGCCCGGAATTACAATCGGACAGTACGCGGTGATTGGCGCAGGCAGTATTGTTACCAAGGACATTCCGGACTATGCAATCGCTGTTGGCAACCCGGCCAGGATTATCGGCGAAAATGAAGTGGCTAAAGCGAATACCCCGGCACCACCAGCAGCTGATTAAGGAGAGAAATAGAGTGACAAGCAAGCGAGAGTTGACTGCCAAAATTGAACCATTCGATTCCTTTTGGGAGGCTCCGGACGATATAGAGAAGGGATATAGCACTTTCTACCACTTCTACAGAAATAATTACCTGCAATACCTGCCGGATGATACCGGGGCGAATATTCTTGTAATCAGCAGCGGTCCGGGCTATTTCATGAATTTACTGGAAAAGCATGGATACAGGAATATTCTCGGAATCGACTCGGTGGATGAACAGGTCAAACTTGCCAGGGAGCATGGTCATAATTGTGAAGTTGCAGAGGCTTTTCCGTATCTGGAAGCACAAGTGGGTCAATACGATTTCATTTTCTGCGAGCAGGAGCTCAACCATCTGACCAAGGATGAGATCATGGAGTTCCTGGATTTGTGCAAGAACAGCATGAAGCCCGGCGGTGCTCTGGTCATGCATGCCCTGAATGGCGCGAATCCCATTACGGGTGCAGAGGCGCTGGCACAGAATTTCGATCACTACAACAGTTTTACGGAATACACGTTTCGGCAGATCCTTGAATACAAGGGATATGAAGGCATTGAAATCTTCCCTCTCAACCTGTATGTGTTCTTCAGGAATCCGCTTAATTACGTGCTGATTTTTGTAAGCAAGCTATATAACCTGTTTTTTAATATAAGCTTTATTATGTACGGAAAGAAAAACAGGTTATGGACAAAAAAAATAGGGGCGGTCTGTAAGAAGGCCGTGTAATCCTGAGATTACTCTTCTGCAATTATGAGTACCCTCCCCTGGGCGGAGGTGGCGGTGTCATCAACGCCCTGCTGGCTGAGGAACTTGCAAAAAAGCATGATGTAACAGTCTTGACGTCCAGGTGCATGGGACTGCCTGAGGAGTCAGTTGAGAATGGCGTCAAGATTGTCAGGCTGACGGTAATGCTGAGAAAACAGCAAAGCGCAGCAAGCCTAGCGTCGCTTCTTTCTTTTGTTGTGAACGGATTGATACGCAGCGGGCGAATATCACGGCAACATGCATTTGATGTTATCAATACGCACTTTGTATTGCCAACCGGGCCTGTAGGCCAGAGATTGGCAACAATAGCAGGCATTCCCAATATTCTTACGGTTCATGGTGGCGATCTTTACGATCCCAGCAAGTTTCTTTCTCCCCATCGCCACTTGATATTCAGGGTGATGGTACGCAGGCTGTTACAGAAGGCGACAACAGTAGTTGCCCAGTCTAAAAATACGGTTCAGAATGTTCACAGATACTATATAGAAGATCTGCCTGTTGAACTCATTCCCCTGGGAATCAATCGTCCTCGCATAACCAGGGGAGATCGTCAAAAATACAACATAGAAGAAGACGAGATTGTACTGATTACCGTTGGTCGTCTGATAGCAAGAAAAGGCCTTCAACAACTTATTGAAATATTCAGCAAGCTCGAAAACGAAAGAGTGCGGCTGATCGTGGTTGGCAGTGGCCCTGAAGAACCTGCGCTGAGAAATATTGCCAACGAATATCATATCAGCCACAGAGTTGTATTTACGGGCCAGGTGAACGAGCAGGAAAAAAACGAACTGCTGGATATGGCAGATATATATGTCTCAACCAGTCAGCACGAGGGATTTGGTCTTGTATTTCTTGAGGGAATGGCAGCAGGACTTCCTGTTGTCTGCTACGACCATGGCGGGCAAACGGATTTTCTTGAAGATGGCGTAACGGGATTCGTGACCGGCTTGAATGACACGGATGATTTCAGGAGCAGATTAGCCAGCCTGATAGCAGACTCTCGCATGAGAGACAGGATGAGTGCCGAAAGCCTTCACCGGGTGGAAGAATATTACATTGAGAACTGTGCGCAGAAGTATGAAGATCTGTTTATGCGCGTCATCTCTGACGCCTGAATTCAGGGGAAATGCACCCCAACTGCCAGGCAAGAGCATTATTACTGCCTGTGTGCCATGCGTTTCCGGCTTCACCATCCGCGAATATATTTCCTGCCGGATAGATATGCAGATATGATGTTAATGAAATCAATGGAACGGTTGCGTGGTTAGATCAAGCATACTCAAAATCGAAAATATCTACAGGAAGAACAAGGACGATTTCAGGGCCCTGTTCGGCAGGCATTACCCGCAATTTGTTTACAGGCCGCTTCCGTTTTTACCTGCAGGGGAAATACCCGTATTTGCTTTCCATACCGTAGAGGCTGATTACCTGGAGAGGCAACTACGGTATCTGAAAGATAACGGGTATCAAACACTGAATGCAACGGAATTACTGCAGACAATCAACCAGACAAGGAAAGCCGAAAGAAATACAGTTGTACTGACTTTCGATGACGGCCGTGGCAGCCTCTGGTCAATAGCATACCCCCTGCTGAAAAAATACGGTATGAAGGCAATTTCCTTTGTCGTCAGCGGTGTGGTGCCTGAAGATAAAAGCGTGCATCCCCATCTTGGGCAAGTTAGAGAAGGAACGCTGCAGTATGATGAAGTAATAAACAGAGAGCAGACATCGCCGCTATGTAACTGGCAGGAGCTGCATGAAATGGATCGCAATGGCCATGTGGATGTACAGTCACATACGACTTATCATAACTCGGTTTTCACCGACTCAAGGATAATCGACTTTGTTAATCCAGGGTATGTTCCATCCTTCCTGTGCAGCACCTTCAATCCGGTAGTGCGAATAAATAATGAAGACCGGTACCTCGCGCAGCTGGACTGGGGATTCCCGATCTATACCCGGGGCGCATCCATGGCATCAGATACAAGGTACATCGAGGATGAAAAACTGACCGGACAATGCACAGACCATGTTCATAACAATGGAGGGCAGGATTTCTTTTCAAGAAAAGGATGGAGAAAAGAGCTGCTTGGCGTGGTTGACGATTATAAGGGAAGTCATGGCGACAGCGGGAGATACCAGACTGCAGAGGAACGCAGCCGGGAGATCTATAATGATCTGGTAGAGTCAAAATCGACAATTGAAGTTCGGTTGGAAAAAGAAGTAAATCACTTGTGCTACCCGTGGTACGAAGGTAGTGAATGGTGCGCAAGAATATCCAGTGAAGCTGGTTATCTGGCTAATTACTGGGGCATACCGGGTAATAAAAAAGTGATCACCAGGATCGGGGGTAATCCTTACTATATATCAAGAATGAATGACGAATACGTATTCTGCCTTCCTGGAAAACAGCGCAAAAGCATATTTAAAGTCATAAAAGAAAAATACACCAGGCGACTGCCAATGCTGGTGAAACATGCTGGTTAATAACACCGTGCTCTCTGCCGATATCCGGCCTGCTGATCAATGTCACCAAGAGATACAGATGCATATACATATACATATACATACTCATGACCTGTCTCGCTTTCGCAGAACATCCCCTACATTGTCGTATACAACCCGCATGCAAAACTGATTCGGCAGAAATGAATAAAAAGAATATTCTTATCGTCGTTGACAAGCTTGAATATCATGGCGCCACAATCAACGGCCCGGCAAGATATTACTCGTGGTTGATAAAAGAACTGGATAAAGAAAAATACAATGTCTGGTTCTGCAGTCTTAGAAGCAAGGGAGCGGCTGATGCGTTATTTGGCGACTCCAACATGATTTACCTTGGGCACCACAAGTATTATCCGTTTACATTCCTTAGCATTATCAAGTTGGTAAAATCACTGGAAATTGATGTTCTCCATTTGTCCGGTTACGCGTCGGCAACCTTTGGAAGGATAGCTGCATACCTGACAGGTACCCCGGTTGTCGTACAGGAGCACTGGGTTGACCCTCATTTTGGCGGCTTGATGAGGGGGGTCGAACGTTTTCTGACCGGGGCTACGACCGTCGCAGTAGCCATATCAGGATTTTCCCGCGACTATCTTGTGGATAAAAAAGGTTTACCCGTAGACAAAGTAGTCGTCGTTCCCAATGGGATTCCCTTGCACACATTCCACGATGCAACCCCTGAAGATGGACTGGAACTAAAAAGACGACTGGGTCTTGCTGAATTTAAAACAGTAATCGGCACTGTTGGCATGCTACATGGAAACAAGGGACATAAACTGTTTATAGATGCTGCCGTACGGGTACTGAGTCATCACGATGATGCAGTGTTTATTATTGTTGGTGAAGGAGAGACGCGCGCGGATCTGGAACAGCATATCAGACAGCATGATTTGCAAGGTCGCGTCGTTCTTGTCGGACAGCAGGACAATATGCCGGCAGTGTTGCAGATGCTGGACATTTTCGTTATCTGCTCATACGCAGAGAGTTTCTCATTAAGCATGCTCGAGGCAATGTCAAGCGGTAATGCAATTATAACGACTGATTGTGGCGGGCCGGGTGAGATCATAAAGTCCGGTGAAAATGGATACGTTGTGCCTGTCGGAGACAGTGTCGCTATCGCAGATTCGATTGAGAAGCTGGTAGAAAACAACGAACTGGCCAGGCGATTAGGTCTGCATGCAAAGCAGGACAGCAAGCAATATGACATAACCAGGGTCGCAAGAAATATTGAGAGAGTCTATCAAATGGCTGCACGTTGAGCATGCGTTTTCAATCGCCACGAAGTGTGATTTCGTGCCGGCGGCCAGAACCATGGCATGGCTGCTTCTGCGAAAACAGAGGAGCAACGTATCGGGTTGTGCCACATTGAAGGATGCAGGATACGCTCAGCTTAACCGTTGAATTATCATGACAATCAAAGTCAACCTTTCGAGCAACTTACTATTTACCACGATTGCCAACTTCAGTAGCGTCTTTTTGCTAATGCTGTTGATATATGCCGGTCGGGTACTGGGTGTCGAGGACTTTGGCAGATTTAATTTTGCCCTGGCTCTCGGGTCTGTGTTTGCACTGGCGACAGACATTGGTCTCAGTGAAACCACCAAGCGCGCAGTAGCACGAGATCCGGCTGTAGCAGGAAAATATCTGGGTAATGTAATTGTATGGAAAATGCTGTTATCCGTGTTTGTATTTATCCTGATCGTGGTGACAGCGAACCTGTTGCGAAGTGACCAAACAACCCGGATGCTTGCATACCTGCTGGGTCTCGCCGCACTTGTCAGAACATATAAGCTGTTCGCTCAGGGTCTTATGCAGGCTTTCGAGCGTTATAATTTATATGCCCTGGCCCAGATTACGCACAATGTGTTTCTGTTTACCTGCGGTATGCTTGCTCTGCACTACGGAGTCGGAGTAGTTGTATTTGCAGTCGTTTTTCTGACTGTCAAGATAGTCGACCTGGCTTTCGGCTTTTACTTGCTTGGCAGCCGGCTTGTTGCTCTCAGGCCAGGATTCGATTTCGGGTTTCTCCGGGAAATACAGCGTAATGCATTACCCATAGGTATCTATGCTGTAACCGTAGAGCTCTACTGGTATGTGGATACCATTCTCCTGGGAATGCTTTCCAGTGACTTGCAGGTGGGTTGGTACAGTGCAGGATACAAGTTATTTGAAGCTCTACTTATACTCCCGTTGATAATTTGCCAGGCAGTTTCGCCTCAGTTATCCAGGTTGTTTGTCACGGACAGGGCAGAGCATCGTACATTAATGAGACGGATTTTCAAATTCGCCTTTATAATTTCTGTAGCAGTTATTGGTTGCGGGTTGGTTGTTGCGGACCAGCTGGTTCAGCTTTTATACGGGGGAGATTATCAGCCGGCCGGGGCCGGACTAAGAATACTATTGATTGGATTCCTGTTCACTTTTCTTCATTTTGTACTTTATGCGGTCCTGATTTCGATCGATCAGCAGAGCACTCTCGCACGAATGTCCCTGATCGGACTGGTGTTCAATATTATTGCTAATCTGCTGCTGATCCCCAGGTACGGATTGATTGGTGCGGCAGGTGCAACAGTTGCGAGTGAATTCCTGATATTCTTTTCCGGCTATAAATTCCTGAACCGCACATATGGAAATACAGGAATAACATCAATGTTGTGGCGCCCTGTTCTGGCAAGTGCGCTGTTAGCTGCTCCGATATCAATGTTCACCTGGCATCCCGAACTATGGCATTTTATTTTCATCATACCCGCTTATTTTGCCATTCTGTTCATGCTGCGCACATTTGATGACGTTGAAATACGCCGATTTCGTCATCTGCTTGGTTTTCGTTCTCAGTAAGCGAATATTCGGAAAGCTTGTCACAATCAAGAGTTTGCCTTTTCTGCACAGGCGCGAATCCAGTGATCGGGTTTTTAACAACCGCATTTCAGGTTTACTGCCTACAACGAGTTCGTACGGAATGGTGATATATCCAGGAGCTTCCTGTAATTCCGTATTGCTGTGTAGCACACTGAACACCTGGTCGCATCCATATAGCACGGCCTGGTTTTTGAAGATGCAGCGCCCGGGCATGAAGGGCACCTCCGGCCTGGTATCTTGTCAGTCGAGCGGTTCCGCATGAATAAACCGGGCCACCTCTGTGTGAATCTGACTGCTCCGTTCTTAGACAGGGTCAGGGGATATTATGCTTGTCAGACTTGTATAACCCTTGCCATTCGCTAGTAGCCCTGGATCGCCCTGACGCCATTAATATACTTGGAATGCCGGCTCACACGTAATGGCACCCCCTGTAAGACGCGAGAGGCATAATCTCGATGCTGCCTGTCGAATTTGAATTCAATGACCATGGAATCCGGCAGGTTTGCACGGTGGTTATAGTTAGGGTACGGCTTGAATCGCTGGTCCCAGACAGCCTGCTTCGTATCAACGGTTGCACGTATTCGCCCGTCTGCTGACAGAAAATACAGGCGGTGGTAGCGATTAATGATTACTGGAAAAGGATTCGCATCAAACCAGATCCTGCCCTCCTGTGACAGATGTTCGCGTAAATCCTGGCGAATGTCTCGCCAGTTGGATCCTTGCGTTCCGGGTTGGTCAGGAACCTGATAATGTAACTTCCAGCCAAAATAATTACGCTTGCGCTTGACTTCCAGGATGCCGGTATCCGGCTCTATGGAGGCCCCATACCAGCGATAGCGAACTTTTGTACGGGCACTGACACCCATAAGATTCTCGGTAAATGCCGAATAACAATGTGTATCAAAGTAAACATTGTTTACAAGCCTTGGCGGGAATGGTGTGCTGAATCCAGCAGGATGTGACTGTAACCAACCCAGCAGTCTGTGGTATTCAACCGCATGGGAGACAAACTTTATTTCCAGCCTGGCATCTTCCGGTACCTGCATTGTCATTTTTGCAGGCCCTTCTTCATTACGGTGTTATAGAGCTCTGATACATTCACATCTTCTGCAGGCACCGGCTCACCATCAATTGTAATAACACTGCCTTTTTGCGCTCGCGCCTTAACGGAAGCAGCATCAAAGGCAAGATCCAGCGCTTCAATCCGTCCGGGCCCGTATTCAGATTTTTTTACGTAGGCCATAAGACCGGCAATCCGGGCATTTTTGACTGAAGACCCGGAGATGTTGAGACTCGAACCGTCCTTGCTGGCTGCGCCGGTACCGACATCCTCAATATACAGGTGACTGGCCGTCATAACATTCCCTTCACCAACTGACAGGGCCTTGTCATTCACGCCTTTGAAGCGGGTATTGTTTATTTTTACAATGCTGCCACTTATATCCACTGCATCGCCACCGCCTGCCTTTCCAATTTGTTGAAAAATCCCGCCCTCTATCTCGCCTTTTGTGAAGTCAGTATCAAGTCCATCGGAAGCAGTGTCGAGTATGCGTATATCCTTGAGGAAAAATTCAGAACTTACAATATTGAGTGCATCTTCACACCGGTTCCCCTCAAAGGCAGTGTGGTCAATATCAACATTACTTTTGTAGAAAGTAGTTCCACCGGACAGCTTCCAGGGTGGCATATCTATCCCTGTGGTATTTCGTATGGTGGCATGTGAAATTCTTGATCTGCTGTCGGCATTCAGTACCGCGATGCCCTGCCATGTGCCGGTATTATCCTTGTCTGGTATACCCTCCAGGACTACCGGCTTCTCAGCGGTCCCGTCTATGCTAATTGAGTCATTGATGACAATACCGCTTGCAGCGTCGAATTGCAGAACAGTGCCTGCCGGTATGGTCAGCTGGTAGCCTCCTGGTATGATCAGTGAGCCATCAACCTGCCAGCGGCCTTCAGATACGTACAGACGCGCTTCATTATCCCCAAGGCTGAGAAACGGGTGCCTGGAAAGCTGCTCACTTAACGTCGAATGTGGTACCGGACGCTGCAGCAACGGTGCATAGTATGGCAGGGCAATCATCGTATAGTCCTGTTTTTGCCCCAGGATATTTGCCTGAACCTGCAGAGTGTACGTGCCGGTTGCGGGTGGTGGCTGGTAATAGATACGTCGGTAATCCGGCAATGTCAGAGGCATCGTGGGTGGCAGATGCATTGGCAGGTCAATGGTTGAGATCGCCCTGAATTCTACCGGTGGGTTATTAGCCGCTTTGGGTATCCAAAGTACAGAATTTATTTCCACCTCATGAGGAACTGCATTGGCTACTTCCAGGTAAGGCCCCTTGCTGTCTGTAATAATATACGCATGTATCAGCCGGGGATACTCTTTAAAGTTCGTCGCTGGCACAACAACGCCTTCCTCGTCGATCGTGGCAAGCACATGCCTGGCCCGGTCTTCCAGATCATCATAATCAACAGGCTGAAGCAGGAAAAATTCGCTTTGTAGTATTGGCAGAAGTTTGTGTTCACTTGCCTTCAGTATGTCGAGAAGGCTGCCATCCAGGATCTCCGTGGCAAGCTGCTTGAGAGCAGCTTTGTAGGCGGAGTATATCTCCGGATCCTTGAGCAGTGCGCTGACGATGGGTTGATTATGTATTTTCTCCGTGCCAACTGCCGCCTGGCTCTGCGGGCTGGCGTCGTAACCGATGGGTTCCAGCTTCAATGTCAGAGGGTTCAGGTAAAATCGCTGATTATGCCAGGCAAGGGCGTGATGAGTTCCCCACAGTTCCTCTACCGCCAGAAAATGCCCCATAAGGTCTACATCGAATACCTCCGACGCGGGTAGTTTGCCCTCGACAAAAGACCTCAGGAGTCCTGTGGCAGTTGCATAAAGGCCGGACAATGTCTTTGATTTCGAGATGCGAGATGATTCAAAGGCATCGATCTGCGCATTGCGGAAACTGTTAAAAGCACTGTTCTCATCTTTATTGGGGCCGGCTACCGCTGCCCAGAACTGGGATTCATTAAAGCGGATGATGACACTCTCCCGCCTGCCGTTTGCTTCCAGCAGCTCCTTGCTGAAGTGTTCTTCCACCGCCATGATCCCTATATCATCACCGTTCAGAACAACGTCCACGAAAAAGTAGCGTGGTGCAATCACCCCCATGTGCCGCAAGGTTTCGTTAACCAGTGCCTCCCCCTGGTATCCCCTCGTCTTGGGAGCCTGGATAGAAAACCGCCGCAATCCAAATATGTGTTTTTTGCCCTTGACATGAATACGGAAAGACCATTTCTTACCTTCAAGGTGATCCGTCCAGTCGCCCTTTAACCTTAATTTGACCTTTATATTCTTATCGTCATACCTTATTGAAGCGGGAACATAATCATCAGCGCCCTGTAGTAAAATCCCCCTTTTCATGGCCCAGTATCTCTGCCGCTTCAGCTTCCCCATGTCCTTGAACTTGATGTCGATCACTATCCTGGGGATGTCTACCGGTCGCAGCAGTCTCATGGGCGCCATCATTACAGCTTCCTTTCGCCCGATATCCTTGCGGTAAACCCCATAGCCATGATCTGTTGCCCATTGATTGACGGCCTCGCGAAGACCCGTACTCAGATAATTTATGGTAACCACATAGGTAATAACAGTCGTTAATACGACCAGGGTCAGTATTCTCAGTACACCCCAGACAGATTTCTCTGCATCACCGGCCGCTGCAGACCGATGAGTTCTGACTTTTACTCTCATGACTGACTTTTAAAGACTTGGTAACTGGTTTTGATCGAGGAAAGTTATGCCAATGGCAGGAAATTCGCGTCTCAGTTCATCAGCAAGCGCGGATAAATTATCGATGCTGGCGATATCGAGAAAATAGGTTAATTCGATCAACTTCTCGCGTACATCAAATCTTCTCAAATCACTGTTGACAGCATGGCGTGAAACAATTGTACTAAGTTGTTCCAGATACCCCTCCGGATCCTCATCCGCTGCAAGTTGCCAATCCACAGACAAATACAGATTCTTGTTTCCGAATACATGCTGCTTCCGTTTAAGGAGAGCCATTACAGCCATTATCACCAGGCCGGCCACAATTGTAGGAGTCGTCTGGTTTGCACCGAGCCCCAGACCCATGGCAATGGCAATAAACAGGTAGGCCAGTTCCTCCGGCTCCTTGATAGGGGTACGGAAGCGTACGATCGAGAGGGCGCCGACCAGCCCCAGTGAAAGCGCCAGGGAAGATTTTACGACTGTGATGATAAGTATCGTTGTCAGCAACACAAACGGAAAAACCTGTGCGAATTCTTCGCGATTAGACAGCGTAGATCCGTACCGGGCAAAGTGCCAGCGAAGTATGACTGCGAGTATTACTCCAACGCCGAGATTAATCAGGAGTAACGTCAAGTCCAGGGGACTGTGAGTACCAGGTATGGTGAGTTCTTGAGGCATTACTGTTCCTTGTGTGACCGCGCTAACATTTAGCGATATAATAATACATATTTCAACAAGTTAGAAATATCCGGCTGATACTGCTGCCAGCTGGAAGCGCCGATCCTGAATGAGCGGGCGGTATACGCGCATTCCGGTCAATAGTATATTATCGTCGTTGTTTCTGTATTCGTTAACGAGTACTTTCAAATCCATGCTGCTGGAGTCCGGTTAGTCCCGGGCTCGACTCGCAAGTCCTGTATATCAAAACCGGATTCGCCGAAATTCAAACCGGAATGCCGGGAAGGCAGCAGTTACCCGGTTATCTTGTTTTTCTGCGTGTCCACAGGATACCCGTCACTATTCCAAGCAGAAGGCCGCCAGATCCCAGGATTATGACGAACAAAAGAATTCTTCGAAACGAGTAAACATTTTCACGGAAATATTTCGAGATTCTCCATGTCCAGAGCGCTGGATGATCGACTTCGCGCCAGAATCGTGAAGATAATTCCTTATCATCAAGAGCTCCCACCACAATTGTCTGTATCTTATATTCCCCACCCTCAACCCGGACATATTGAAGGTTGTTAAACTGATACGCCAATGCAGGCTCGAATCGACCACGTTCTATCTCCATCTGGTACCAACGCGGCCATCTGCCACTGAATGTACTGCTCTGGATATAGTGGATTCCATCCTGCTGGAAGTGTTCGTATTTATAGCCGGGATCGCCGACTGTCCCACCAAAAATCGCGCGTGTATGACCGCCAACAAGCAGTGGATGCACCTTGTCCCACCAGAAACCTGATAATTCACGCCATGGCCAGACATGATGCATAAAAAAAAATAAATGCTGATACTCTCCTTGCTGACTGATTTCATCTCTGATCATTTGCATCTGATCATCATCGAAAGGCAGCGACTGGGGAGACCACGAGGGATGTCCATCTTCAGTCCTCTGGTCAATACCAACCGTATCCAGCAGAATAAATCGGCTGTTCCTGAATGTGAACGCATAAGGTGGTTTTGTGTACCGCTCTATAAAGAGATCCCGTGTTGTAAAATTACAGACATCATGATTGCCGGGGACCCGGTAAACAGGTATGCCGAGCCGCTTCAAACCCGCATCAAACCTCTCCCATTTGCTTCGGTATGCATCAACAGCGCCTACCGGGTTCGGGCAATCGATGACGTCGCCGGTAACAACCAGAAAGTCAGCCTTGAGCTCCGATATGCGGCTGATAATTTCCTCGTAATGCAGCCCGGGCTTGCTGTGATCCCTTCCTGCCGGATGACCCCAGACAACAAACGAGAATGAATTATCCTCAGCAGCTGGCGCTACGTCAGGAGTGACGTTTATATTCCCGGAGGCAGAAGATTCAGTACCCGCAAACAGCGCAAGAATCAGAGACATCAAGACAGCCCACGGCGTGACTGCATTAATTGCCAGCGGGAGGTTTTGGCTTCTAATCATTTGTATATTAAATGTTTTTTATGTATTACGAGTATCTATTTTCAAGGCACAGGTACTCACACAATCGCGGCGAATTTCCAGTGCCAGCTTGTGTCATGCGATTATGGCTGTATTTAATAATACCATCTATCAAGTTCCTGACAACGCCATAACGCAAAAAGACAGCCGGTAAATACCGACCCGGATACTGTCAGGCAGATTGATTTCAGTTATCCGGCAAGCTTGTTGCCAAATACAGCTAATATCCTGACAAAGCTGATGCACATATTTCCTCTTCAACAACGGAAATACCAGTAAATAGCAGCATCCATAATGCCCGGCCTGCAAGGTGTTGCCCTCACAGGCGCACATTCACTGCACATAGTTACGATTACACGGGATCAGTATGCCAGGATCTGCCAGCAACTCGTTTATCGTTCCCTGCCGAAAAAGATCAACCACTGCCGGCTATGACTCTTTCAAGCAAGCATTGAACAGTGCCATATACTCTATTTAGGACTTATGCGCCGCAGGTCTGGCGTAGCATTTCCTCGTACTTCGGCGCCCAGCCAAGTTTCTCCCTGGCTTTTGAGGCATCTCCAACAAGCAAATCGACTTCTGCAGGCCGATAAAATCGTTTGTCCAGCCGCACATAATCCTGATAATCCAGATCTACTTTCGAGAATGCAAGTTCGCAGAACTCACGTACGCTATGTGTATCCCCTGTTGCGATTACAAAGTCATCTGGATCAGGCTACTGAAGCATGAGGTGCATCGCACTGACATAGTTCTTCGCGTGGCCCCAGTCTCTGCTGGCATCGAGATTCCCGAGTGACAGGTGATCAGTCATGCCAAGCTTTATTCTTGCGGCAGCCAGACTGATCTTGCGCGTGACAAACTCAAAGCCGTGCCGGGTGCTTTCATGGTTGAACAGGATACCCGAGCAACAAAACATCCCATAGCTTTCGCGATAATTCTGTGTAAGATGAAAACCTGCCACTTTGCTGATCCCGTAAGGGCTGCGCGGGTGGAAGGGTGTGCGTTCTGTCTGTGGCACCTCGTGGATCTTGCCGAACATCTCCTAAGAGCCCGCAAAGTAGAAACGGCATTCCGGTTGCAATTCCCTGATAGCGGCAAGAACGTAATGGGCGCCGTTGATATTGGAATTCATGGTAGAGAAACCATCAGCAAAACTTTCCGCAACAAAGCTCTGAGCGGCCAGGTGATAGCACTCATCGAATTGCGCATGGCCGAATACCTGGAATATCGACGGGTAACTCTCAAGACTGCCGGGGGTGCAGTTCGATCCGGTCCCGGATATTGCTTAGCCGCGCCAGTCGATTCGTCTGATCCTCCAGTGCAACCCTGCGTACAAGCCCATTGACCTCATAGCCAAGATCAAGAAGATGCTCGGCCAGATAACTTCCGTCCTGTCCCGTTATTCCGGTAATCAATGCTTTTCTTGCCAATTGAATTTCTCCATGTGGTCAAAATATTTCGTATCCAGGCCCATGAACCTTGCACAGACAAACTCTCTGATTGCCAGGATCATGCCTGTTTGTTAAAAATGATAAAAGCCCTTCTATGTAAAGTCCACAGTTATCGGACAACCGGTTGCCCCGTTACCCGAGTGATGCCATAAATATCCTGCCTGATGCTGTCATACACGCATACATCTCCTGTCCGGTCAGGAGGTGGTATGTAGCGGCCATCAAATTACAGACAATTTGTTAAGGTCCTTTCAGTATTCCAGCGGCAGAGCCATCATCACCGGATGACAAGCGATCCGGGAACGCAACGGGTGCAAAGAACGTTTCAGTTTTATCCATCGGCATCCTGATGTCTTACTGATCTAAGACTTTTAAGCTCATTGATCAGATCTCTGTCAAGGACGAGTATGCCAGAACCATAAATCAGGATGCCGACAAGCACATAAAGAAAGAAGAGAGGGATACTGGTCAAAGGCAGATAGATTTTCAGAAACATGATCAGGCTGTACATTATCCCGGCCAGAAAAACGGGGCGAATCACCCGGTCTAACAGGGCCCGAATCCTGATACCGGTTAACCGGTTGATCAATAACCAGAGATATACCTGTTCCAGTAACATCGGGACGGTAACGGCAATAGCTGCCCCCTCAATGCCGTAGCGGGTGGTTAAAGGGTATAAGAGGGTGGCGATCACGGTTAGTTTGCCGAGCATTATCCAGAAGGTGATCCTGGGCTTGCCCATAGCGTTGAGAAGGGGGCCGGTACAGGCTGCCAGCGCCCGAAACAGTCCGAAGAAGACGAGGATATTCAGGGCCGGCACCATAGGTACCCATATTTCCCCCAGCAGCACCGATGCAATTTCATCGGATAAAGCAAGAATCCCGAAAGATGCCGGAAAAACGATGGTCGAGGTCACTCTAAAAACCCGCAGGAAAATCTGGTTCAGTTTTCCCTGGTCCTGGTTGTAATGTGAGTAGGTCGGGAAAATAAGCTGCGAAAGTATGGCATGAAGATGCGTTGACGGAAGGTTGGCAAAAAAATAGGCATTGACGTAAAAGCCCAACTCCCTCATCCCCAGGAGCTTTCCGACCAACCCGTCATCCAGCCGTGTCGTGAGAAAATAGATAATGCCCGCGCCAGTAAGGTACTTGCCATAGTGAAATAGTTCCCAGGCCAGTTTCGACTGAAAGGAAAATTCTGGTTTTTTTTCAGCGATAAGATAAGACAAGCCCACCTGGGTTGCACTGGTGAAGACGATCCCGATCAGCAGCGCCCATACATTCCGCAAGTAGTAGGCAAGAACGATAACGACAATTATTCCCAGGAAATTGGTACTCGTGTTCAGAATGGCAATTTTCCTGAGGTCAATGTTTTTCCGATACAAGACCATATTTACGTTATATAGACCCTCAAATATAAAGACGATACCGAGAATCTTTATACCATTATCAAGGATATCTTCCCCGTAGAATGAGGCGATCAATGGCGAGAGACCTAACATGAGCAGAAACAAGAGCAATCCACGGAAAATGTTGAGCACCCAGGCGGTATTGATGCTCTCTTCTATCTCTGATTTCCGGTAAATAATTGCATCGTTAAAGTTGGTCTGGCTGAGCTGCGCGAATCCCTCACGCAACAGGTGAATGATGCCCATCACCCCGAATACTTCCGGCAGAAGGAGCCGCGCAAGAATAATGCTCCTGAACAGCTCCATGAAGCGGACTATAAACGAGCCCAGACCCAGCCACAGTGCACTGCGGAGGAATTTCTTCTTAACAGAGCCGTCCGAGCTATTCATATATCGGTAGAATTTCTTTATCTGTTTCATAGGTTGTTTTTTTATCGGGGTGACGAGGTAGATTACCCTATGGAGTACGCGTAACAAAGAATTCTATAAACAGATGCCGGGTTAGTCCCGGGCGAGGTACTTGCCAGAGGTCCAGGAACAGGCGGTGCGAATGGTATTCGGGCAGCCGATGGAATACGACTCGCAGTGCGCGGTGCTGAATACGATTGCGGGCAAGATTGATTCGCCGGACGGGACTTTGCGCAAACGGGTGTGCTGGATGCGCTGGAGCAGACGAATTATCACCAGCCGGAAGGGTCGACCACGCCGATCTGGCTCAGACAAACGGGCCTCCGAAGAACCCGGGGGGGGGAATCAATGCGGGAGAGATTCTGAACTATGGAATGGCGTAATCAAGCTGCGGGGAACAGAATGTTAACGATCCCGGGAAATTTCATCGGTAACCAGCCAGTTACCGTCCGGGGCCTGCTCAACAACCAATTGGTAGGCGTGGATGCTTCCATCCGGAAATTCAGCCATGACTTTCACGACACCGTCCCGGGCTTCTGCAATCTGTATATCCGCACCTGCATAGTATTTTCTCAAAAATTCCGGGTAGCCTGCATTTTGTTCCAGTAATATTTTCCTCTTCTCGTACAGCCTCCCGCTCATGCAAGACTTCAACGTTACGACGTCACCATTCTGCATTGCGTTGAAATAGACAACTGCCACGTCCCGGGGTCCCTGGGCCGCATTGGCGGCCGGCAACGTGAATAAAAACAGGCCGGTCAGACAAGCCCCTAATACGAAATTGTTCATTGCCTTTCTCATATTCTTTATTCCGTTAATGCCTGTAGCCAAAGATTTGCGATCGATTGATACCCCAGTCCACCCGGATGGATTATGTCATCGTACTCTACAGACTTCCCGCTGGTATCAAGCGGAGTCCCCGCAAAATAGGTGTATAAGCCGGGAGGGTTGAAAGGATTCCCAAGGGTGCCATTAATGCCGTTGGATGCCCGCAATTGATCGAGCGCAACATTGTATTCCTGGCTAATCAGCAAATTAGCAGGATTAGTATACGGATCAGGGAACGTCCAGCATTGCGTCAAGTCACAATCCCCGTAGCGTATGGGAACTTTAGCCATTAATGGAATCTTCCCTGCCTGGACAATTGCGTTAATGATCTTCTGCATATTGTCTTTATAGGTTCCCGGACAACCCGGATCATTTGACGGGGGACTCAGTCCGGTGCAACTCAACCCGACCCCGCTTGGAACCGGGCCGAAGGAATCATTGGTCCCGAGGAGGATTAACAAATAGTCTGCATTCGGGTGCGCAGCCAGAACAGCAGCAATACGATTGACACCGTCAATGGATTCATCCCCACTGACGCCTTCATTTTCTACTGTATGCGAAAAACCTGTTGAGTTGGTCAACAGGTCATTAAGGATCGGTTCAAAACCTCCACCGGTATTCCTCCCGTCAGCAGAAGTATCATCACCGGGGATATTATCATGGCCACCCGTTTCGGCTGTAATGCTGTCCCCGAAAGCCACGTAGTAAAAATCCACGCTTGTGGCTGCCGCCGTGTACTGGTAAGCCGTAAATTCCCATGTCCCGTTCACCAGGTACCAGAATCTGACATATACCGGGCTGCCATCCGTGGGTAAACCCGACACCGTCGTCGACAGGCTGCTCCCTAATGGGCCACTGTCATAGATGTCATGGAGGTTCGCCGCTGATCCGACCTCCAGCCAGTAATCACTGGCATTGCTGCCGTTGGTTATCCAGGTGAAGGTGACGCTCGTCCCGGTCAACGTCGAGGCCGGGGCCGGACTCGTCACCGCCGGCGTCCCGCTGCCGCCGCTCGGGTCAGCCGTGTACTGGGAAACCGTCAACTTCCACGTCCCGCTCTCCCGGTACCAGAGCCTGGCATACACCGGACTGCCATCCGTGGGTAAGCCCGACACCGTCGTCGACAGGCTGGTCCCCAGCGAGCCGCTGTCATAGATGTCATGGAGGTTCGCTGCCGACCCGATCTCCAGCCAGTATTCACTGGCATTGCTGCCGTTGGCTATCCAGGTGAAGGTGACGCTCGCCCCGGTCAACGTCGAACCCGGGGCCGGACTCGTCACTATCGGGATTCCGCTGCCGCCGCTCGGGTCAGCCGTGTACTGGTAAGCCGTTAATTCCCATGTCCCGTTCACCAGGTACCAGAATCTGACATATACCGGGCTGCCATCCGTGGGTAAGCCCGACACCGTGGTCGACAGGCTGGTCCCCAGCGAGCCGCTGTCATAGATGTCATGGAGGTTCGCTGCCGACCCGATCTCCAGCCAGTATTCACTGGCATTGCTGCCGTTGGCTATCCAGATGAAGGTAACGCTCGTCCCGGTCAACGTCGAGCTCGGGGCCGGACTCGTCACCGCCGGCGTGCCACTGATCCCACTCGGGTCAGCGGTGTACTGGTAAGCCGTAAATTTCCATGTCCCGTTCACCAGGTACCAGAATCTGACATATACCGGGCTGCCATCCGTGGGTAAACCCGACACCGTTGTCGACAGGCTGGTCCCTAATGGGCCACTGTCATAGATGTCATTGAGGTTCGCCGCCGATCCGACCTCCAGCCAGTAATCACTGGCATTGCTGCCGTTGGCTATCCAGGTGAAAGTGACGCTCGTCCCGGTCAAGACCGAACCCGGGGCAGGACTCGTCACCACCGGATCTGCCGCCCATCCGAGTGCAGGCAGTGCGGATATAACTATGGCGAATAATATCGATCCGAAAAGTTTTGACATTTTTTTGGTTATCTTCACAAAGATCAGGAACAATTTAAGTATATTAGAAATACTGCATGTTTCATGCCATTTTCATGCTTTTCCTTTAATAACAATAGCATAACAAGGAAGTCCAAGACCTCATTAATATAAAGCAGGGTAAAAGTGTAAAATAATTTGTCACTCGTTTTCTTGCTTGCTTACCCTGACTTGCCTCAATGATCCATGCCTTACTATTACACAAAAAGTAAACCTGCGTCTAATTTGTTGTTTTACATAATATTTATAGCGGCATCCTGACTGATCCGGTAATGACTCTCTCCTCCCCCGCTTGCGAGCCCATCCCCGACAAACCCGGTAAATGTGTAAAAAAAATGGACCCCGGATTTCGGACAGCCGGTGATGTGAATTTCCATGAATTTCAATCTCTTCATGGCAGACAACGGCACATGATTGCATTCTTGTGAAACTGTAACTGAGCCCCTCAATCCGGCAGGCGTCGTAGTTTTCGGCCAACAGCCTGTGGCTGTTTCAATGCGACCGCGTGTCGACGTGGATGTGATGACATGTGCCCGGCGCGGAGTGCCTGATTTTTTAACCAGGGACTCCGGCTAACACTTAACCCGTTGTTTTCGAGAGAACTGGATAAATAATATTTGCGAACGAATTATAACGTTTCGTAGGCCAATTTTGCATAATCAGCTCTGCTGAACCGTTTTATTCCAAACGACCTTGAACGGATAGATTATCTGAAATATATAAGCCCGAATAATCCTGAATACAGATTTATCCGTGGCGTTTTCAATCGGGAATCGGGAATCCGGAATGCCTGTCTCCGGATATATATCGTAATCCCGATGCTGTGTACCGAACAAGTGATCCCAGATACTTAAAGATACACCGAAATTCCGGTCGTAATGCTCTCTTCTTTTCGAATGATGTACGCGGTGTGATTGAGGTGTTACAAAAATGTATCGCAACCACCCCAGATTTGTACGCACATTGGAATGATAAAGGCGCTTGAGGAACTGGTGAATAATGATGTATGAAAGACCTATATCAAGAGCATTTGAAAAGAAGAATGCCGGCAGAAATTTAATTACATTTGCCGTAAACCAGTCCAGAGGGTGAATCCGGTCGTCAGTAAACGGGTTCATATGTTGTTGCGAATGATGTACTACATGAAAGTCCCAGAACACAGGTACTTTATGGCGTATGTAATGATGCAACCAGCCGATAAGGTCAATCAACAGATACCCTAATAAAAAATCGACTATAACAGGGTGTTGCAAAGAAGAAGACAGGTCAATGAACCAGAAAAATTTTTCGGATATTTGCCGCAAAAAATGAAAGAAAAACGGCGCAGTCACACCATAAAAGGGGATCATGGCAAGCATATATAAAAGGTCTACGCGCGTACCAGACCCGATCAGCGGAAGTCCACGTTGAACCGGCCATATCTTTTCCAACATAAAACAAACCGGAATGCCGAGATAAAACCATGGAGAAAACAGTATAGAATTCCCGAATGACCAGTATACGCGCTTGATCGTAAGCACCATCTTTTGCCAGGGATCGTCAGCGGAAATATAAAACGATACTGCATCCAGGAAAAATACACTTATAAAGACCAGGACAAGCAATAATGGCCACACATACCGGAAGCCTGTTAGCGGCGTTTCAACGTATGTAATAGATGACTTATCAGAGGAAAACCGCATAACCAACGCCTGCGAATTACCAAGTAAGATAGTTCCGGAATTGTGAAAAAAACACTTCCCTATGGGAATTAATCATTGGCACCATGACTTTATAACACTATAGCACCCGGTCTGCGATCACCGCTATCTCTCCGACTTGCGAATCATGACGACCACATTACCGGTAGACCCGGCCTCTGCAAACGGTAAATAGTCGTTTTCGACTGCGGCCTTCAAGCGGGTATTCTTGTACCAGACTTTCTCTGTAAACCCATCGAGGATGACAATTGCCGGCGGGTTTGAAAGATAGTAACGGTAGAAAATGTCAACTTCTTCACTGTCCGTACCTGACTTGTAATAGCCAAGCGGATGGTCCTGCTGCATGTAGGGGTAGCGATCGGCAAGATACGACCAGATAATGCCCCCGGACATTATCTCGTCACCTGGCTCCGTGTTCTCCTAAATTATCCCTGCAACAGTTCTTACAACCGGTACCGGCCAGGGTCCGCGAAAATCAAGCCCCCCTTTTTCCATAACACCAATGACACTCATGACAAGCCCGAAGGCGGTTGCACCCAGCAGAAGTCGCGATCCGGCATTTTTCACACCGGACCAGCGGAGAAGTATGCCGGCAATCGATACGAGAATTGCACCCGTCAGGAGGAACACTACGAACGGCTGTTCCGCCAGGGGATGGCCCACCCGCCTGAGGCTGAACAACACGCCCAGGATGACACCGGCCCCTGCAAGCGGAAGGAGAGCTTTCCTCCACGGAACCTCCCCGATGCAAAGCAGCGCGGACACTGCGAATCCCGAGTAAACAGCGAGGGTGAACTTTTCCACCCAGAAAGGCAGATCCCCGGCGGCCACGGGAAGGGGAACAAGAACGAGCATGAGAATCGGCAGCGAGAGTACAAATACCCGCCTGATACCGATCCTGCGCACTGCCTCGGTGAGGCCGGTTGCCGCGAGAATCGCGAGGGCCGGTTCGAATTCGCGAAGATAGCCAGGGAAGAAACCGCGCGCCGCAAACCAGTAACCATAAAGAACAGAAAGCCAGGCCAGCCAGAACAGAAGGAACCAGAATCCGGATTCGTCACCTTCCCTGTTTCGATCGCGCAAACTCAAGATCAACGTTCCTGCGGCGGCAACCAGGGTGAAGCAAATGAACTGTGCCCCCAGAAGCAGGTTGGCTTCGCTTGGTGGCCTGCCAAGCATTTTTTCTGCCGGCGCCATTCCCCTCTCTAGCGTACCTGACACTACTGCGCGGACTTCGCTCTCTGCAGACACGATCTGCACGAGTTTCTCTATAACGCTGATTCCGAGCCTGAGAGGGTTAATATTCGAATGCCAGATTTCAGATACCGAGAGCCACTGCGAGTAGAAGAGAACAACCAGGACAACAACTCCGGTGAAACCGGCCATGAAGGGCAAACCCTGTCGCAGCAGGGAGCGACCACCGCCACGCATGAAAAACATCCACGCAAGTGCGGCGAAAACGATGGCAATCGATGATTCCCGCACATAGAAAGCACACGCCAGCAGGGCACCCGACAGCGCGAACCACCATCCACCACGACCAAGCAGAACCAGCACCGCCGCACATGAAAATACCAGCACCAGCGGCTGGGTTTGCACGACAGCAGCATATTCGATGGTGAGGGGTGAAAAGAGGTACAGGATTGCCGCGACCGCACCGACCACATCTCCCTGAACCTTCCTTCCGATCAGAAAGACCAGGAACCCTGTGACGAGCGTTGAAAGGAGCGATACCATCCGGCCGGCGAGGAGAGTATTGCCGAAAAACAGCTGGGATAAGGCATGCGTATAACAGTATAGCGGTTGCCGTGCTTCATAATCGACCAGCGGGACTTCACCGTAGTGAATCCGCCAGGCACTCATCATGTGAGCCCCCTCGTCCGGCGACACCCAGTGATTGGTTAATAACCAGGAGTAAAGCAACGCCGCAACGGCGATCGCCACCAGGACCGGAATCAACCCGGCATACTTATATGCGTCTATCCTCATCCTCACGATTCAAAATTCCGGTCGAGACTTTTCATTGACACTAAAGAGTGTATCGTATTAGCATTGAAAAGTTTAATGGTACGTTGGTACTACGCTATATTGAACTTGGCCAGACGATGCCGGATATCAACAAAACCAACTCCTTCCAACAACATAGATTCGACTCCAGCAATGATTGACAGAATAATCAGATTTGTTTCCATTAAATTTGGCCGGCTCCTTCAAGCGCTGGGGTTTGATGCAACTCTGGCATCAGATGATCGAAAAACTTTACATGAAGATATTTTTCCTTTCTTCATAAACAATGAGAAATATAAAAACATATTATTTGTTGGTTGTGAATGGTATACAAAACCTTATGAAAAACTGTTTAGTGAAAAAAACTATTCGACAATCGAAATTGACCCTGACTTGAGAAAGTACGGCGCAAGGAACCACATCATTGATTCAATTGAGAATATTGAGAAACATATAGAACCGGGGTCATTGGACTGCATCATTTGCAATGGTGTGTTTGGCTGGGGGCTTAATAATATCGATGCCATAGAAAAAACCTTTAATGGCTGTTATGAATCTTTAGGTAAAGGCGGAATTCTGGTTATCGGGTGGAATGACATTCCAAAAGCTACACCTGTAAAACTTGATAATGTGGAAGCTCTGAAAAGATTTGCTCCTTTTGTCATACCGTCACTTGGTAGCCAGCACTATCTTACCAAAGACCACCAACGCCACACCTTTTCGTTCTATATTAAATAATGATATTTTTCCCGGCTGGAAGCATAACCCGTGTATCCCGGGCGAATCCCGGAGAATCCATGCGTGGACCAACCGTCACACATGCATTTCTGCAACTGAATTCCCACGATCCTGGCACCGGCATACTGCACGTGACTGGCCCCTGCCTGTTTATGATCCCCAGTTCTTGACGAAGCCCGGCCCGTGCAAAACCTGAATATCCCGCGTGACACTCCGGAGGCCCCTCCCGCCACCGATTCGGTCGTGCCGATGTCGCGACGAAACGCCCTGCTGGCAGGCGTGTTTTTCGCATCTGGTTTCTCGAGCCTCATGTACCAGGTCGCCTGGCAGCGCCTGTTAACGACGCACTACGGCGTGGGCGACGTCTCGACAACGCTGATTGTCAGCATCTACATGTTCGGGCTTGGCATCGGCGCCCTGATCGGGGGGATTCTCGCGGACCGGTTACGCGACCGAATTGCCTGCTATTTTGTCGTCGAACTCCTCATCGGCTGCTTCGGGCTGCTGAGCCTGCCGTTTCTGGATCTGCTCGGGCGGATATCCGCCGGAAGCAGCTATATCGTAGCCGGTTTCTGGATGGCGGCTTTCCTCTTGGTGCCGACGCTGCTCATGGGCATGACGCTGCCGCTGCTCACCAAGATCTGGAACGCTGTTGTCCGGAACTTTCTCGCGAGCGTAAGCTTCCTCTACTTCATCAACACGCTCGGGGCCGCAATCGGCGCCCTGTCGGCGAGCTACCTCGTAATCTCGTTCATCGGCCTCGACGGAGCGATCTATCTTGCCGCGTGTCTCAATTTCATTCTCGCCGGTCTCATCTTCGTTGCGCGCCGACTGCCGGCTGCGGCTATGCCTGACGCGTCCCGGGCCACCGCGTCGTCCGCACCCGGACTGCGCGGACGCACGCTTGGCAAAGTTGCGTACGCCCTGGTCTTCGTCACCGGGTTCGTGGCGATAGGTTACGAGCTGATCTGGTTTCGCATTCTGGGCGTGCTCGTCAAGGCATCACCTTACGCGTTCTCGACCATACTCTTTGTCTACCTGCTGGGCATCGCGCTCGGAAGCTTTGTGATGAACCAGGCGCTGGCACGTGGCGCGATACACGACCGGCAGCGCGCCTTCTTCAGGATTCAGGTACTGATCGGCTTGAGTATTGCCGCAATCTTCATCGGGTACTATTTCTTGACCCAACATACCCAGCTGGGGGAGTTCACGTATCGCTCGTTCGCCATAGCCGTGCAACCGAGCTTCGATCTTCCCGAGTTCGCCCTGACCACCCGCTACCTGCTTGACCTGTTTGCGGCGCTCTCGGTCCTGCTATGGCCGCTCCTGTTCGTACTGGTCCCGACATTACTCATGGGAGCAAGCTTCCCCCTGATCGCGGATCTGGCTCTCTCGAGAGCGGACCGGGAGGGAGAGACGATCGGATTCGTCTACTTCTGGAACGTCGTCGGCAATGTCGGGGGCGGCATCGTCACGGGGTTCGTGTTGCTGCCGCTGATCGGGACGGAGCGCACGCTGCTCGTGTTCACATCGATCGGTATCTTATTCGCCCTCTGGCTCCGCCCGAAACGTGATTATGCAACCAGGCTACCACGATGGGTACCGGCGACTGTGTTTGTCGGCTGTGCGCTGGTCGCCAACTTGCTGCTGTTCCCCGGACCCGGCCAGCTCTACCGGCTCATCCATACGGACGGCGACGCCAGCGTGGAGGCGCAGGTCGAGGAAGGCGTCGACGGTGTGGTTGTTACTTTCCAGCAAGGCGCGAAGCTCAAGAACTACATCGGTGGAATGCCGCACGGCCCTCGCCCGGCGTACAAACACTACGACCAGATACTGGAAGCAGCCGCACTCAAACCGGACGCGAAGAACGTACTGATCATCGGCTTTGGCACCGGCTCTATCACCGAAGTCGCGCTCTCCATGGAGAGCGTCGAGCGGGTAACGCTCGTCGAGCTCAGCGGCTCGCTGATCCGGAATCTGCGCAAGTTTCCGTCGATCAAGGCCATCCTCGATAACCCCAGGCTTGAGGTGATCATCGACGATGGCCGACGCTTCCTGCGACGGACGGACGAACGCTTCGACTTGATACTGATGGACCCGCTGCGCACAACCACGGCCTACAGCAACAACCTGTACTCCATGCAATTCTTCGAACTCGCGCGTGAACACCTCGCACCCGGCGGCGTCCTGATGTCACTGCACAGCGCCAGACTTGGCGTCGTCGCGCGAACCATTGCCTCCTCGTTCCCCTATGTGCGCTGTTACCGCCTCTACTCGTTCGCATCGGAGACAAGAATGTCACGCGACGAGACACAACGCCGGAAACTGCTCGAGGACTTTGACGTTGCGAGCCAGGCACACATCAACGAACAGCACCTTGGATATCTCGGTGACCGGGACTGGGTCCTGGAAGCCACTCGCGGGCTGCCCGTTAACCAGGACTGGCGACCGTACGCGGAGTACTACCTGGGCCTCCAGCAGGCAACAGCAACCAGTCACGGGGCGCAAGCGTCTGTCAAATAGTATTCTACGACTGCAACTCCAGGTTATTTGATTTGTTCTGCCAACAGCAACGTCACCTTCAAAGGGCGGTGATCCGATCCAATTACCGATAGTGTGTTAATCCCGGTCACCTGAACACCCCGAACCAGAATATGGTCGAGAGGAATTCCGAGCCGTCCGATGCCCGCAGGAAATGTCGGAATACAGGACTTCGATGATGGCATACCAGCCAGCCGCAGGAAGTCGTCAAAAACCGGTGTAAACGGAGTTGCATTAAAATCGCCGGCAACCACCACGGGGCCATCAAGCTTGCCGATATTCCGGGCTGCCCCGAGAAGTAACCTGTCACGCTGATCAAGAAGCACGGCCGTCTTCGGCTCACGCGCATCAATTGCAACTATCCAGGGATTTTCCATGCCCGGGACGGAAAGACGGGTAACCATCACAGGCCGCGATTCTCTAAACGGCTTGATATTCGAGCTCGACTCGAACGGGTACTTCGAGAGTATGACTATCGCCTTGTCTTGCGGAAAACCGGGATGATTCAATGCCGGATCATATACATGGAGCTGGTGCGGATAAATGCTCTTGTCCCTGCACCATTTTTCAATGCTTGACGGCACTTCCTGGAGCACCACTACATCGGCAGGTTGACTGGCCAGCCACATTCCAATCTCATAGTGATACAGGCTATCGTCCTGTATATTGAATGTTATCAACGTAATTGCGCCTGGCCTCTCCTGACTGACATCTGCCAGCAATGCTGTAAAACAGTAACCCAACCCTGAGCCGTTACAGGCACCCCACAGCTGGGCACCAAACAGGAGGAATAGTGCTACCGAACCGGCGGCAACCAGCCTGGCGCGCAACACCGCACAGACGATTGCAAGAAGGCCACTCAACAGGAAATAATGCAATGCGAAATGATGGACCAGCTCGAATGGCCAGGAGCGCAGCCGCAACAAAGATATTGCAGCAGCAACGGCAAGCCCGGCCGGAATAACCGAACACATAAAAATGCAACTCTTGCGCAACTGGCAGATTACCTCAGGCGTAGATATTCAGACCAGACCTGACACTCAATAGCTGAAAAACAGAGGATTACCGGTTTTGTGACGGACCAGCTGAAACACCGGCTGATGGGGACGGGTCAGACGAAGTTTCCGTTTCATGAATGTTCAATTCAGTGACTGCTTCTCCGTTGTCGAGGAACCAGGCAAGCAGATTCTCATTCAACCGGATGAACCGGTCTTCCCTGAATCCGGGTTTTCCCAGCCCCCATGCCCAGTGGATCGTTCCGGCGCTGAATACCTTCGCACCAGCCTCACTTTCAAAGTAGACCGCCTGCGCCAGGCCCGGTTGACCATTATCATCAACCGGATGTCCATCCATTACCACCGTCAGTTGCTCCCTGGGAAGGTATGGTATTTTTGCGGTCTCCCGGGACCAGACCTGAAAACCCTTGTGTTCCAGGGATGTGTTATCCCACTCGTAGCCAACAATGTCTGCAACCCGGTCCCCTTCCCGTAATCCGGTACCCTCAACAAGCCATGGGAGTGCGGTCCTGATTTTATAGCCGTACCGGGCGTGTTTGCTGGATGAAAACCAGGACTCGTAGCCGACACCCATCAGCATCGTTTCGGGATACCCGGCTTTACCGCGAAAGAGTCCTGTAACAGGTAGAGGTGATTGTGTCTGGCACAGCGGGTCAAAGACATTCATCCCCACAACGAGTTTATTGGTAAGTTCATTCTTGTAGCATAGCATTTGCCTGTCCAGACCCGAATGATTGACATCAGCATATCTGACTCTCCAGTAAGCTGTATTGGCGCTCAGGAAGAGCGTGTTCTTACCCTGCTCGAATATCCTTTTGTAGTGCACATCGAACTCGCGCTGGCTCCAGTATTCATCGTGCCCGGGGGATATCAGCAGCTTGTAGTTATCCGCAATGTCCGGATATGCATGCAGGTCGTGGTTGGTAGCATAGCCTACCCGGAGTTGGTGCTCTTGAGCATAGCGTTCCAGCCAGCGGACATAATAGTACTCCCAGCGGTAGAATTGTGTCTGTGTAGGGCGGTCAAATGAAACGATGTTTGTCTTGCGAACACCTTTGAGCACTGACGTACGGTAAAGACTTGAGCCACCCCATCGATTATAGGCCTGGTATGTATTTGTGCTCAGTTTAACCAATATGTCACCCGCGTGATCAGGATCACGCACGACGAGATACGCAATGTCCGGAACACGCTGGTCCCGGTCGGTAACAAAATCAAATGCATAGTAGCCGGAATCCCAGTTTTCAGTCTGAATGTCGATAGCTTCACGCTTCCACGGTACGCCAACTGCAAAGCTGTCAATGCTCGTAAGCTGATGATGTACAACTACCCGGTCAGAGCGGAACACCAGTTTGCGGTCATCAGTTCCATAGTATCCTATGCGGTAGATTTCGAGGACTCCGTTTATTCCGGCGGTGCCGCTACTTGTAGAGAGTGCTATGCTGAAATGCTCGCCTGGCTCGATGCTGTGTTTATTGACAACACCCGACACGGGACCCTGCCCTGCTGATAAAGACCGGTTGAAATTCTCTGTGTAGATATGGGGAGCAACGAGTATTATGTAGCGCTCTGCTATCCGGGAAAAGGAAAGATCAGACGAGAAGCGCACAACTATATAAAACACCAGCAGCGCGACCAGCTGCAGTACCAGGATAGTGCGCGCAATTGGGAATGAAACTCTGAATGGACGCATGGCAGCTGCTACATTGTTGGCGGGTAACTTTATGCAGATATGCTCGCTGCAATGTTATCAGATATTGTTTTCACAAAGCCAGCTTCCGGGCAAGGGGGCGGCGGGGCCAGGCGCGGCCTTACGTACAAGTGTGCTCACCTTTATAATCCCGGAGAGAATTCTACTCGCATACTTCCTGCCAGACAGCCGGGGGTAGTAATTGAGTACCGTGTCTCTGGAACTCTTTCGACCCGGGCATCAACAGGACCGGTGTTTAACCAGTTAAATAAACCCTCGACCTGGTCTTCATTCTGCAGGTGTGCGTTACCGCGGCACCAATCCCCCTGATACATCGCACAGGTTTCCGCTCATCCAGCACCTCTGCGAGCACGGCACCGAACCTTGCTGCCGGGTCTGAAGCAAGCAGCTTTTGCACCTGGGAAATACCATCCAGGTTTACTGAAGTCTGCCGGCGGAAGTCATCAAGCGCCCGAAACACTTCATCCCTGGACTCTGCAAGTATACATCCCGGGAATGGCCAGGCGTAAATTACATGTTTTCCCCGTCGCAAGGCCTCAAGCACCATTCGTGGCATGCCGTCATGACTCGTCATCCGCAGCAGGCCACCGACAGAATCCCATATCTCCTCCATGTCGCTGACCCAACCCATACTGCGCACGTTCGGATACGCTGCCAGTGAATGCGCTTCATCCGCAACGATGACAAACTCGATATCAGGATACGCTTTAATAGCCTCCTCTACGAGGTCCGATCCATAGAATTCTCTTCTCTTGCCTGGAAGATAAACAAGTATCGATCCGGGTACGTTGTTGAGAACTGTGGCAACCGTATCAAGCTCACATACTGATGGAATATACTGTGCCTGAATGCCAATGGTCTCCAACTCATCCACCAGGTGAGGTGAGACGGCAATCTGCCTCGAAAACATCCAGCGGCTGGACCTTGCACTTTCTGCGATAAGCGGTCTCTCTAACGCATTAAAAACATCGGTGCCAACCCACCAGCGAACCAGCGGCCGCCCAAGGGATACCGCAACAGCCAGTTGCCGCACTAAAAAGGTATCCAGGTAGTAATAATTCACCATAATCAATACAGAAGCCCGTCGGCAGAGCCGGGCCCATTCCCTGATACCAAGGGCCCCTATATCTCCCGAGAATACGGTTTCGTATCCAAGACTTTCCAGATTTCTCGCCAGAGTCAGGGTCGGCGCAGATTTCTCCGGCCGCTCCTCCAGCATCAACACGAGTGACATTGTAAACCGATATCGTCCATTAGAACCTGCTCATAACCATGGTTAACTCACATGAAGCGGTTATACCACCTGATAATCATTTGCCGTCCGCGCAACACAATAGTTTATACTTTCGTAATGTATTCAGTTGTAACCTGCTTACTCGTCAAGCAAGCAATAAATATCAACCTTTCAGTCGAATTACAAGACAACACCCACCTGAAGATACCATAGTCGGTATGCATATTACCGCGCTCCCCCGGAGCTTTCTGCCGAACATATAATCAAGTTTAACTGCCATTTTGTGAGCAGGTACTTGAGGGCCTGTCTAAAGCTACTATCGGCAAAACCATGATAACGCAACCGCTGCTACTTCACAGACCTCGATCTCATCCACATCCATGGATAACACGACGCCGGTTCCCTTTATCGAATAAAGGGTGCAGACTCTGTGCATTGGGTCACTCAAGCTATATGATTAGCAGGCTTCCGAGCTGGTCATAATTTGAGAGACATGTGAATAACACTAAGGAATCTCTGATGCATAGAAACATGAAGGCAAAACACCTCAATGAAAGGATAAAAGTTTTGATACTATTTTTTTCATCTCACCTCTAAGGAGACATGACCAGAAATAGGGATTCCTGAAGAACACGCCATTGAAAAGAGACTTCAGAAAAGAGGGCATAGCAACTCTATCTTCTATCGGGCCTCCCTTCTCCTTGATAGCGCTCCACAAACCGTCAACGCAGGCGTCCATCGATTCATCGAGTCCCTTCTCCCTCAGAAGCCCTCCGTAGTTCACCGTGTTCGCCACCGACCTGAAAAAATATTTCACCCTGTCAAGGCCGCTGACCTTGTCCATCCAGAGGAAGTAGTAGTTTCTGGAGCGAAGAAAGACCTGCATGGGCGCCGTGTAGCCACCCGTGCTCATGGAATCCTTGTGGTATATCTTCGCCTCCGGAACGACGGCGCATTCAAATCCCTCTTTAAGGGCCCTCAGGCAGTAGTCCTCATCCTCGTAGTAGGCAAAAAACTTTTCATCGAGGTACCCGATTTCCTCAATCACCTCCCTCTTTATGAGAAGGGCCGTTCCCCAGAGAGCGGTCTTTCTCCCATCAACTTCAGGCCATGATGGACTGCAGGTATCGCACTTCCTGATGGTGAAATCTTTCCAGTCTACGACGCTCCCCCTGAACTGGAAGGTATCACGGTCGTCGTAGTAATAGATTTGAGGCGATAAGAGGCACCGTTGTTTTGATGATTCCCCATACCTTACCATCTCGGAAAGGACTTCCTCATCCACTACCGTATCGTTGTTAAGGAGCCAGAGATATTCAGCTCCCCTCTCCATCCCGTGGCACATACCCACGTTGCTCCCCCCTGTAAATCCAAGGTTAACCCGGTTTTCGATCACCTCGACGCGGGGGTATTCTTCCCGGAGAATCCCGGCGGACCCGTCCGTGGACCCGTTCTCGACAACAACCACCTTGAAATTGTCATATTTCAGCTTCGACAGTGAATCAAGACACTCTTTCGTGTCTTCGATGCCGTTCCAGTTGAGGATGACGATAAAGACGTTAGGAGACACGAGCAGTCCTATCAGCCCGCCTGCCAGTGTTTTTCGATCGCGCCGAGGATTTCCCTGACCCTGATATCCCACGTCTCTTTCTTTGCCGCTTCGATACGTCCTCTCACCAGGTCGCCACCTTCCTCCTCGAGGGCCTTATCGATTTTATCCACGAAATCCTCCCTCGAATCCGCCACGTACAGGAGAGGTTCGAAGCGTTTTATCCCGCAAACCCTCGTGGTAACGATCGGCTTTCCCGAACCGAGGTACTGGAAGAGTTTCAGGGGGCTCATTGACTGACTGTAAGAATTATCTATATGGGGCATGATGCACACATCGATCTCCCGGAGGAAACCAGGGACTTCACGGTAGGAGATCGGCCCCTTGTAGATCACGTTTGTCCTGCTGCGGAGCCCTTGCAAATCGATTCCCTTCTCGATCGGCCCGGCAAGGACGAGATCATACTCTTTGCGTGCCGCCGCTATATCTTCGAAAATCCGTATATCCGTCCTGTATGTTATCCAACCCACGTACCCGATCCGGGGGCGGGCTGGAGTTTCCTTTCTCCTTCCCGTCTTGTCTCGATTGATGAAGGCGCCGTCGAGGGCATTTTCGAAGAGATACGTATTCCTGTTCAAGCGAGAGAAGAACTGGTGATTGGCCGGGCTCGATGTAATCACCATATCGGCCCTGGAAGCATGCCGTTCATACCGGCCCTTCACAAACTCTCTCCGGTCTTCAGGCAGGTTGGGCTTGAAAATATTATTGTCCACCATCTGGGAAATCAGCATCCTGTGGGGGACAGTTGAAACGAGAACCTCGATGAAGGGATGGAGTGGAAATACCCATAAGAGGGTGTTTGATTTCTCAAAGCCGAGTTTCTTTAAATATTTCACGATGGATCTGTTTATATACTCATTATTCATGTGATCGCTGAACTTCCCAAGGCCGAGGAATCCCGGGATTATAGTTGTGTTGGGAGTGATCGCCGATAATGTACCTGAGACTTCATTTTTCGTGAACGGGAAGGGGTAGAGCCCGTTCCAGAGCCATTCGGGGGGCAGGACACAAACCACTCTTTCCACACTCTCCAGTTCGGCGAGGTGCCTCGCGATCATCTCGTAGGTACGCCCGTACTTCCCCCAGTCGTTCATGAACCAGAAAATCAGAATATGGGATGGAGTCATCGACTTGCAAACACCCGACGGCGTCCAGAACCGAGGCCTGATTTCTTGTCTCGAATCATATACATTGTTGTCTTCATCCCACTGCTTGAGGAAACATGTTTATCAAGGCCCATACCCCAACCATTTATAACGAGGTAACCTTCCTCATCGACTGGATTAACGAGATACCTTTACTCCTTGAGATATTGAATTCCCTCTTCAGAATTTTTCACCCTCACAGATGTTTTTTTGATTAAATTTATTCTCACTGGAACTGTAAAATCATATTCGATCGGCTGTAGTTCCTCGTTGTGTGATTGCTCGTAATTATAAAGTTCCGTGAACTCATGATAAAGAGTATCTTTTGCTTTCTCATGCCTCGCATCCTTGCATGCCAGGGACAATAAAGGAAATAATGACAAAGACTAATGTGATCGAGTTCTGAAGTAGTATCCGGGCAATCCGCCCAGACCAGTCAGGTTGTCCTGGTCTCAAGCAATTCGACATACCGGTCAATAACTCCATCCGCGGAGAAGTTCCTGATTATATATTCCCTTGCCTGTTTGCCGACCCGGCCAGGTTCATCTATCAGCCTGCTTATCAGGGAGATATAGTCATTCTCATGTTCCGCTATATAGATCTCTTTCCCGTGTTCGGCTCCGATGCCCTCATTTGCAATGGAAGAGGCAACCACGGGCTTGCATGCATACATGGCTTCGAGCACCTTGTTCTGCAGACCGGCACCGGAAGACAGGGGAAACACGAATACGTCGACGGCACGGATGTAGTCCCAGATATTATCAACTTTCCCGGTAATATGGACCGCCGGGTCATCACCCAGGCGCTGCAGCTCCGTGCCCGGGTTGCGCCCGATAATATAGCAGTGCAGGCCAGGCAGGGCCTTTTTCAGCTTTGGAAAAAGTTCCGCCACCAGCCAGTTGCCGGCCCGGGCATTCGGTGGATAGGCCATGTTGCCCAGAAAGGCGATATTCGGGGATTCGAGTGATACCGGACAGGCTTCAGCATAACCATCTACGACAATACTGTTCGGGATGACACTGGCCAAATTGCCGACGGGCTCGGTATCTGTCTCCGATATGTAGAAACAGGGACATTGCCGGCAAATCGACTCCTCCCAGCGCCGCATTTTCCTCTCCTCCAGCAGTCCAAACCAGTTGACCGGACGATTCCCACTGATACGGGCACGTTTCTTTAACAGGTAGACGGAATCAATAAAGTCACAGAGTATGCGGCGCGGCCGGATCGTCTCCGGCAACGACAACAACAGTTCCGCATTATTGCCGCCGTCACTGACACCGATACCGGCAAAATAGCGGTCTCTGGAACCCAGCCGTTCTGCCACCTGCCCGAGGTAGTGGTCCCGCTGGTTGTCGATCAGATCATAGGGCTTGCCAAACGGCACGAGAAGATGCGCGACATTATGGATCCGGCGCTTCAACCGGCGCAGGGATTTCAGGTCACCTGCCGGTTCAATCACATCCACATTCCGGCAATACTGTCTGATACCCTGAATATCCCGGGCAGAATACTGCTCGTGGTACTTGTTAATGGTCAGAAGATCGACGCTGTAGCCCCTTTCGACAAGGCCTCTTACCAGCGGGAAATACCGGATCGACATACCGTTCCGCCGTGCCGGGTAGAACAGGGTATTAGCGAGAATTAATATCGAGCGGCTGGAAGTGTTCACCGACATACCGGAATATCAGGCAATGCTGTAGTGTCAGGATCTAGGAAATTTCTGGCATCAGATTGACAGTATACAGCACATAAGGCATTGTAATGAATTAAATTTTACCGAACACAGAATGATTGTGCGCTGCACACGGCCACCAGGAAACTTCCATCTTGTCCCGCATTAATTCTCTCAGGGTACTCCACATAGCTTCCGGTGACCTGTGGGCGGGTGCGGAGGTGCAGCTGTACACCCTGGTAACGTCACTGCACGCATTGGGCGTATTCACCGGCGTCATCGTACTCAATCATGGCACCCTCGAACAGAAACTGCGGCATGCCGGTATCGATGTCGTGGTTCTGGATGAAACGCAGCTGAATGGCATCCGAATCCTGCGGCAACTTGTTCGCATCATTCGCAAGCAAAGGCCGGACGTCATACACACGCACCGCTTCAAGGAAAATATCCTCGGCAGTTTCGCCGCCGTGGCAGCCGGTAACATCCCTTCCCTGCGCACCGTCCACGGCGGACCGGAAAGTCGGCTTCCCTTCCTGCACATACCCAAGCGATTCATCTATTTCCTCGACTGGTTCTCGGGCCGCTTCCTGCAAAAACGGATCATCTCCGTTTCCGAAGAACTTGCCGAGATCCTGGCAAGGAAATTTCCCCGCGGCAGGATCAGGATCATCGAGAATGGGATCAACATGGATGATATATACCGGAGGGCAGGTCAACCGGACGCCGGACGGCAAAATGGCACGTTCAGGGTCGGCATGGTGGGCAGGCTGGTACCGATCAAACGTGTCGATATCTTCATTGCTACCGCACGCTACCTGCAGGAACAGGCGCAGGGAGCCAAGGTGGAATTCTGCATCATTGGAGACGGGCCATTACGTGTAGAAATGGAATCACTCAGCCACGAATCGGGCACCAGAGGAACGGTCCGTTTTATGGGGCACCAGGACGATATACTCCACCATATCCAGGACCTGGATGCACTCATGATGACCTCGGACCATGAGGGCCTGCCCATGGTACTGCTGGAGGCCATGGCGCTACGGGTACCGATCATCGCGCACCGAACCGGCGGCATACCCGACCTGCTGGACCAGGGTGCCTGCGGCGTTCTGATCGATGACCAGGATCCGGCAGCCTATGCCCGTGCCGCCATGCGCCTGAAGGAAAATTCTGAACTTCGAACACAGATAGTCGACCGGGCTCTGACGAGGGTCTCCGGGAAGTATTCCGCGAAACAGAATGCACAAGCCTGCCTGGCCGAATATATCTCGCTGGTGAATCCATGACATGAGCAGCACCAGTAAAACGGCCAACCACACCTCTGTTTACCAGGAGAAAGCTTGAAATCCGGCACTACGCCGGCAACGCAGAATCCTGGTGAGCGGATCAATGCAACATTGCACTGAAAGGAAATGACTGGCTAATCCGGATTATTTCCTGGCCAGCCAGGCACTGCGGACCCAGGGATAGATCGGCCCGGTCAGGGCCTTGGCCAGCTTCTTGATATTCCAGTAGGCATACTGGCGAAAACGGCGCAACCGCTTTCCCTGCACGAACTCGGCCGGCAACGTGGACGGATCGCCGCGCTTTACAGAAAACCGGCCGATGACGGTGCAACCACCGACCTGACTGATTTTCTGCATCGGCTCCGAGGTAAACAGGGTACGCACACCCGAATCAAAGGCGGCATCGACAATTTTCCGGGCATAGAAACCACCGGGTATCGACGCGACGGTGACCGGCTCGCCCAGAATCTCCTCCAGGATCCGCAGACTATGTTGCCACTCGTGCAGCAACTCCTCGCGACTGCAATCCGAAATCCTGCGGGGATGGCTGCAACTGTGACTGCCGATCACGTGACCACGCGCATGCAGGTCCCTGATCTGTTCGCGGCTGAGAAAGGCAGGCCGGTCGATGTAATCAGTCGAGATAAAGAAACAGCCGCGCCAGCCATGCTTCTCAAGCATCGGGGCGATGTGCTCCCAAGCGCTGGACCCGCCGTCATCAAAGGTCAGTAATACCGGCACTGCACCGGTGGCGACCGCGCCCAGGTCGCCAACGGTGATTACCGGCGTTTGCAAGGCGGTCTTGACTGCCTGCAGGTGGGTACTGAATTCATCCCTGGCCAGCTTGTACTCGGCGGCATTGGTGCCCTCGAACCCGGAGGCATCCGGATCATCGCCATCGATGACATCGTGATAGAGAAGGGAAATGGCGCGTGTACTCATTTGGCTGCCGCCCTGCGCTTGATTTCCAGGTATTTGCTCAACCAGGGTTGCCCCCACACGCCGGATGCCCGGCCTTCCGTGCTAATCGCCGAAGCCTTGCCAGCATGAATCTCCAGAAACTTCTCTCGCAGCGCATCGAGATTATCATAGACCACCCGCGCATGAATGATCGCTGGAGTATCCCGCCGCACATCGAATGCATAACTGTAATACCCGTAAACCGGGCCGGTATCGATTCCGGCATCGATCCTGAGCAGGGTCATGCCCACCTTGTCCGGCTCGTTATTCGCCAGCGCCCAGAAACAGCCATGCGCATTGCGGTATTCCGGACAAATGCCCGGGTGCAGGATCAGGATTCCGTCTGGAGGAATTAAGTATATTTCTTTGTTAATCAAAGTCTTGCAACGAGCCACCACCATGTCCGGGGCGAGGCGCTGAAGAAACTCACGGGTTTCAGGAGAATTGGGTGAATCGCTTTTCAGCACTTCGATATCGTCCGGCAGCTCCGGATACATCTCTCGCAGTTCGACCAGCTTGTTTTGCGTCCAGATTCGATCTTTAGGTGCATCGATGAGACGGCTGTAGACCCGGCAGGGCAAAACATCGAACAGGAAACGCAACCAACCCACCCGCCGGAGCTCGGCGCGGATCCGTTGCTTTCCCCGGCTGCCGTCCTCGTGGATCTCGACAATCCCGCACAGCCTGGAAAAAGAAGCCAGCCAGCGTGCGAAACCGTGGCGAGTCAGGTCATCCCCTGCATGATAGATCAGGACTGTCTTCACGTAACCAGCTGTACCCTCATGGCTCATAGCCCAGTGTGCCTGCCAGCGCCGCCACTTCCCTGTGCAGGCGCTTCAGCTCCGCCCCGGGTACGGCATCATCCTTGTGACGGTGCGTACCCACCTTTTTCTCCAGCTGGCGGACATCAATCTCGAGCTGCAGGTACTCTCCCAGCGCAGCTACATCGAAGTTGTCGGCACACAAATCCTCGTAGCGAAGAAATACTCCACCGACCCCCTGGCAGCCGTCCTGGAAACCCTGTGTGAGTTCACGCCAGTGCCGGCCAAAGCGCCCGGCCGTAAACACGGGGTCGTCGGGCCATTCGTTGTACCAGGACCGGTCGAGCCGGTAGGAGCGGTAGGCCGCATAGGGGTTCCGGCACAGGAACACAAACCGGGCCTGTGGATACAGCCAGTGCAGGAAATGTGCATCATCGATCGTCAGGCGCACGTCCTTGAGACCCCAGCGTACAAAGCCGCGCCTTTGGGCCGGTTCAGCCAGCAGAGACCCGGTATAGGCCAGGCAGGCCTTCAACAGATCCTGGACTTCCGGGTACATATTCGCCACGAACCGGGCATCCAGTTCTTCCCGTGGATAGCGGTCGATGAACCACTCTTCCTTTGGCCAGTCCGGGGTAATCGCAGAAACACTCGCGGCCAGGTGGTGCAACGCCCTGGCATGCGAATAGGGTTCACCCCAGATAAGGATGGATTCTTTGGACATGATGAGCCGCTGCAGCATGGTAGAACCCGAGCGCCAGCCGGCAGACAGGATAAATACCGGGTTCTCCTGCGATGGACTGGCCACAGCCGGCCAGCGTGCTGCAATTTCGGCCAGTCCCCGGCTCGCCGAGCGGCCGGCAGCCTGCGCCTGCTGGAGATCGCGTTGCGCATACACCGGCCCGCGCCACCCCTCGTACCAGCCCACGCCGGTGCTGGCCAGACGGCCCAGCCAGCCCGGCCCGGCTATCAGACGACTGCCAATTTTTTTCAGCATTCCCATATTAATCCCGGGTACCGGAATTCCTGGCCGGTAACCCGGCCCCGGCCGGAACCGTGTGAGAAGTATCTGCCCTGACAGCAAGGTTATCGGCATTGACCGTGCTTCTCAACAGATCGATTGGCACACACCTGATCTGGCATAATTCGAAGGATCCGGCGGTACACGGGTTTACCGTGTACCTGACAGGGTTCACCCGGTCGCGATCACTCGTTGCATTACATCGGCCAAACGATCGATTTGCTGTTGTTTCGTATAACCGGAGAGAATCCGCTGCCTGGCACAGGCGCCCATCCGGTCACGCCGGTCCGAATCATCCAGTAATCTCACTATATGGGTGGCCAGTTCCGCATGCTCCCTCGGTGTAAAGGCATAGCCCGTTTTACCTTCCTCGATGGTTTCTACCAGCCCCTGTAACCGGGATACCAGCAATGGCAGTCCGCAGGATGCGATCTCCAGCGAAGACATCGTGAATGAGTCCCAGCCTGTCGAGGCAATCGCACCAAGGTAGCAACCCGGAAGAATCTGCTCGACGTCCTTGCGGTACCCGCCAAACGTGACATGCTTTCGTGCCTCGGTGCCCCTCAGCATGTCCAGGAACCGCTGCTCTTCACCATCGCGGTTACCCAGGATCAGAAAGTGGAAATCCCTGCGATCATGTCTGTCATACAGATCCCTGGCGGCATGCACCAGGACCGCTACACCTTTACGCTCCTCCATGTGTCCGGAATAATAAATGATCTTTCGGTCACGCGGAATTGAAAATGTATCATATGCATAGCCTGACAGACTATCCGCAGGCCGGTAGCGATTCTCGTCAACCCCGAGATGCACAATACTGGTTCTTGCTAACGGAACTCCCCGGCCCCGATATGCCGTCTCCGCCATTGCCTGTGATTCAAAAATGTAATGGTCCGGTGAGCCAGGCACACACATCACCTCCAGTCGCTTGAGCAACAGTAAAATGCCGCTGTTCAAGCCACTCATTGGCGCACCCTGGTAAGACACGATCCGCCGGACTCCGGCCTGTCTCATATACCGGTAGGAGGCCTGCCGGACCGGAAGATCAAAACCGAACACCACTTCAATGCCGTGCTTCCGGATATACGTCTGGATCATATCGAGCTTCCCGGGATCACGTGTTGCCGGGTCAAACTCGACAAGATTTCTGACACCGGTAATTGCGTCACATCGTTCCTTTCCGGTCATACCCGGGAAGGTGACATGAATATTCCTTTCATCCACAACCAGTTTCTCGGCCATCCGGATGAAGGTAGTGATCAGACTATTAATCGCATAACCAGCATCAGGACTCACATGAAATGACACCAGGATCGAATTCGCCTGATGCATCAGGTCACCATCTTATGCGGATCGGGTAACACATATTTCAGCCTAGTCTCCATACTGGTACCCGAAGGTCTCTATGTCCCTTGAATGGAGGTTTGCAACGAGCTCAATGGACTCATTATCATAGTACTTTGTATAATGATCATGCTCATCATATTTCCTGTGAAACGGACTGGCCCGCTTTACCACCTGCTTCAGGTAATCCACAAGACTGCAGTTTTTTCCAGTTTCATTCACATGCGGGAGTGTTAGCGGGGAAAGCCCGATACTCATGCAAACCTGGTCAAACCCTGCCTGCAGGTTCTCGAAACGGCCAATATAATCCACCAACTGCCGGTCATTCTCGTCGAACAGAAAATTATACTGGGACACCCTGAACAACCTATGCTCCCATTCCTCCTTACCGGAGAATTCTTCAACCAGAAACTGCTTGAAGGGCATATCCCCAGCAAGCCCAAGGTAGCGGTATACAGAAACAAGCCTGCTCCATGGATTCCGTACAAAGGAAAACTTGAAAAATGAATCAAAATCATCCTGCGTAACGTGGCCGCACGTCACATATTCAGACGCATTCAAATGCGCCAATCTCGGCGGTCCAAGGTCAGGATCATCATTCGGGCGCAGCAGCAATGCTGCACGGTTCTCCCATGACAAACCATGCAACCCGAGAAATACACGCTCAATGCTCTGACCGGCAACCTTGGGGATATGCACGAAGATACATTTATAGTCACGTGAGAGCATACTGTACTTATATTACTGCTTGCAGAAACTGCACTGACTTATCCACAATATACGATAACCGTATTTATGGGCACCATTGTTGACGGGAAGAACGCGTTATTCTTGGCCATCGGCCAGCAAACCGGGTATGGCCGCTGAAATTTCTTCCGCGATTATGCGATTCGCGATTGCTGTATTATGCCCGTCCCAGGAGATAAACAGTGCCATGCCATATTCCCTGAATGCCTGCTGGAGCGGGCCAAGCAGGTTCATGAATCTTACTCCGGCTCTTTCCATCACCGCTGACAACCGCGCATTGTACTTCCCCGCCGGTAAGCGGCCATTGACCTGGTCTCTCCTGGGCAAGGCCACCACGAGAAAGCCGACGTTGTTCCTCACAGTAGCCTCTTTCATTTCCAGCAGTGAACGTTCCACCTGTTCCCAGCGCCTGTCAATTTCGGGATTACTTTCCCCGGCAAGCAATGCATTCTGTAACCGAAATCCACTTGGTGGGGAGATTGACAGCCTGATAGCGTCGAAGGCAGTTTTCATACTCAACAGGAGTGCGCTTCTCTTCAGCAAATAGACCAGCATCCGGTCAAACGAGTTGTTGGTATCGTCACCTTGCGCATTCATCACTGATGTCGGCTTACTGACGATATCATTCACATAAAACGCCAGTACCACGATATCCGGGTTGTAGGTCGACAGCAGTCGTTGCAGCAGGATTTCATGCTGCCAGGTGTCGCTGGCGGATAACCCGCCGTTCAGGACTTCGAATCCGAGATTTCCTGCACGTTGGCTCAACACCCTCTCCAGCTGCTTGGGCCAGGTATCCGAAATTTCCAGGCCATTTCCGAATGTCTGGGAATCACCCAGTGCCAGGATCCGGATTACATGGTTAGCTGGTTTGCTGCTGTACTCGGTGTCCCTGATGCCCTGCGAATTGATGCTGACTGCCTTGTCATGGGTGAATGCCTGCTGGTTCGGCTTCAGGCGATGACCGATTTCGGGATCATGAAGATATCTCTCCTGCGGGTATTTCCAGACAATCGGCGATGGCAACAGCAACCTCAGCACTATTTCTGCAAGTAATGCCGTGAAAATCAACGACCCCAGGACAAGTAAAAGATTCTGAAAAACTGTCTTGCGCTTCACGGTTACTCCCTGTCACCTGGATGGCAGGGCTGCCCCTGGTACGATCAATTTATCAACTGACATGGCCATATCAGACAGATGCCCTGAAATTCTCGGCCGCCATAGCCAGATCCAGGGCTGCCACCAGCTCGTCATACAATAATTCATCTTTCATAGCGTTGCCAGACAAATCGTCCAAGCGCACCCGGTCGAATAACCCGCACTCGAGAATAGAGGTTTTGTGGAACAGATCTTTTATGAATTCCTGCATACCGGCCGTATGCACAATTTGCCTGGCATGAAAGCTGGAAAAACCCCTGATACCGGAAAGCTGCAGGACCTTTATGGCACCCGGTACCCGATCCAGCCGGTTACCCAGGACGATATAAACAAATGCCTTGCCACCATGATACAGCACCTCATAGTATCCACCAGCTACCTTCCAGTCCCAGTTAATGAGACAAATCACTGGATCCCCAGGCTAACAATACTCTAGCCATTAAATTATAGAACAGCTTATGGGATAGCCTACGCAGAGTACAGGCATATTCTAGGCCGAGATACCCCATCTGTATTCCGATATGGGCTGCATGCAAAAGTAATTCATCTCGTCGCAGACTGACAAAATATGATGGAACAGGCAACCTGATGCTACCTGAATTTCGGGTAATTCCACGGTCAACAGGAAATGGCCTATGCAAACCGGGGAAACCGATGCCGGCAGGGGATCAGCAAACATGTTCATCTTCCGATGAATCCATTCCTGTGCGGGGTAATACCCGCCCAGTCATGATGCTCTAAAATGAGATCAGGTGTGACAGCAATTAAAGAAGACACCCAGCCTGCTGCAGGCTGTGCAGTACAATCTGTTACTGGATTGAACTAGGCGGCCTTGGTGCAGCAATCGCAACGAAATTGCCCATGCCGATATAGGCGTTACCCTTACTGTCCCTTGCTGCAGGTCTTACATTGGTTGCCACGAGGTCATCAAAGTAAAGAAACTGTGTTCGTGGCGCACCACCATTCCAGTATGAGAAAAATTGTGTTGATTTGACAAAATCATTAGGGTTATTCATTGTGCGGCGACGGGTCATCTCACCAATCAGTTTGCCGTTTTTCCATACCCGCACCCTACCCTGACCTCCCTCATCTAAAGGTACATTGTCAAACTTCACATAAATCTCGTAGGTTTCCCAGGTCCCCCGGGTCGGCTTATCGGTTCCAGACCCAAAAAACTGCCAACACTCGCTATAACTGGTGCAATTATCACGCTCTAATAAAAGTCCATAAGGATTCTGATTACCCTCGCGCCGTATCTCCCAGTCAAGGGTTGATCTTTTGTTATCTGAATCTATGACTGCGTGGCGTACGAATTTTAGCGTATCGCCAGCACCGTACACACCGTAGTCAAAACCTGCCGGCATGAAGATCCGAAAGCGCGTCCAGGATTCATCACCCTTATGCAGGAACCCCGGCAAGACAAAGCCAGCACCCCAGCCTGTAGTTCCCTCAGAGATTTCCATCTTACAGGATTTAGAGCCACTGCTGCTATTCTCACTGGTAACTGCAGTATTCAGCACAGGGTTATCCCAGAAACTGCCACAACGTTCACCGACCGATTGATTATCGTAGTCGTCATTCACAGACCACGCCCCGGCAGCATTACTGAGAAGCAAAAAGACCCAGCCTGCAGCTGCAACTGAAAAATTCCTAATTTGCATATCATTCACCCTTGCTTTGTAAGTAAGTCTAGGTAAGTCTGTATTGCCGTCGTGAAAGCATTTAATTATCACGATGCAGATTATCAAATTCAGCTGTCTACAGAACATTTCCGGCCCGAACAACCGTATACTGAAGAGTACCGGGATGCCTGATACTTTATGCTGTTGTACCCTGGGAATCTGCTAACGAAGTCTCAATCGGAGCATGAACTGTTACACAGCATCACACGAAAAAGACGCCCGCCACTGGCGAAGCTGACTATTCACAGCAGCACGATATCGGCATGCCCTCCTTATGCAAGTGTCATACCACATCCCCCATAACACTAATTTACCAGTACATATCATTATCGGGAGCATTATATTAATACTTTAATCTTGCAGAATGTCGCCTCTCCACGACAGCAATGGCGCCAACCAGGATTTGCCGAGGTAATCAGCCATATGCCCATGGCGATGAACGGCCACGAACCAACCAGTACAGGATGCCAACTAATTGTTTTTCAATTAAATAAATAATTTCCAATGAAAACTGGAAGGCTAGTACCAACGACGACGGCATTCTGTCATCAATTTGCGACATCAATTCCGGTTAAAAGATCCGTCTCGCAATCAGCATCTAAGACAGTCCCGCGGAATGCCGACAACTGGACGATCACAGGCCAGAATGCCATACCCGGCACCCTTGGCTCGGGCAACCAATTTCGCTATTAACAACAAACTTCCCTACACTATCAATCTGATAAACTGCAGCTTTTCAGTAACACGCAAAATCTATCCCAGCTGCACAGGCTGGCATTCGAAATTCCACTGAAATGACAACCACAGAGAATAACTAATAAATTATGTGTGGAATTGCCGGACTCGTCGTATCGCCGAACACCCGCATACCGATGGAAGAGCATGGCAACCGCATGGTAGCAGCCCTCAGGCACCGCGGGCCGGACAGCCACGGCATCTGGGCGGACCCGCAGCAAGGCCTGTTACTGGTGCATGACCGGCTTGCCATTCAGGATCTATCGGAACAGGGTCATCAGCCGATGTGGTCGCCCTCCGGTCGCTTTTGCATTGTCTTTAACGGCGAAATCTACAATTTCCGGGAACTGACCCAACAGTTGCTGGCTTGTGGATATACATTTTCAGGTAATTCCGATACCGAGGTCCTGCTGTGCGCCATCGAGGAGTGGGGCCTGAAAGGTGCGGTGCAACGCTGTACCGGAATGTTTGCCCTTGCGCTGTGGGATGCAACCGAACACAGACTGAGTCTTTGCAGGGACCGGCTGGGCGAGAAACCCCTCTACTACGGCTGGCTCGGCAAGTGTTTTTATTTTGCATCGGAACTCCAGGCAATAGAAGCCATCGTTCCCGACGGCCTGCTCGGGATCGAGCCGACCGGGCTGAAGAACTACCTGCAATACGGCTACATCACGGCACCGCATTCGATATACCGTGGCATCTTCAAACTGGTACCCGGCACCATCCTGTCCTGTCCATTGCAGAAGATGTTCGATCTATCCGGCTTTTCTCCCTGCGCAGACACCGGCCCCCTGGGCCCGAAAACATTCTGGACCGTCAGGGAGGCCGCCAACAACGGACTGGACAACCTGATCACGAGCAACGAACAGGCCACCGATGAACTGGACTCGTTACTCCACAAAACCGTAAAAATGCAAAGCATTGCCGATGTCGGAGTCGGGGTCTTTCTTTCCGGTGGCATTGATTCCTCCACCGTTGCCGCAATCGCGCAGAACGAATCCGGGGGCAGGATAAAGACATTCTCGATCGGCTTCAGCGAGAAAGAATATGACGAGTCGGAATTCGCGGAGAAAATAGCTGCACACCTGGGGACGGAACACACCGCAATTAATGTATCTCCGCGAGACACCCTGGATGTCGTACCCCGGTTACCCTCGATGTTTGATGAACCATTTGCCGACTCATCGCAAATACCCACGTACCTGGTATCACGCTTCGCCCGCACGAAAGTAACGGTCTGTCTTTCCGGTGACGGCGGCGATGAATTGTTCGCCGGCTATAACCGCTATCTATCAACGAATAAAGTCTGGAAGCAACTGTCCCGTCTGCCACGCCCCCTCAGGAGAAGTGTCGGCAAACTGCTTGCCGCACCATCCCCCGGATTCTGGGACGGCCTTTATTCCAGGCTGTGCGCCGGCAAGCGGACGGCAATGGAGCAACAAAAACTCGTTGGATTGAAACTGCAGAAGCTGGCAGGCCTGATGCAACAGCGCGACCAGATGGCCGGCTACGACTACCTGTTGTCCTACTGGAACCGGCCGGAAGAAATCATCTCCGCAGGAATGCATAAATCGCTTGCCTGCCCCGCTGTCGATTTCCCGGATATCGACAGCTTCATCAACAAGGCCATGTACCTGGACCAGGTCGGCTACCTGCAAGGTGACAATCTGACCAAGGTCGACCGGGCCAGCATGGCTGTCAGCCTGGAGACCCGGCTGCCGCTCCTCAGTCACGAGGTTGTCGAGCTTGCATGGCGCATCCCGATAGGGATGAAGGTAAGACTCGATACCTCGAAATGGGTGCTCAGGCAGGTCCTGTTCAGATATATCCCTCGCCAGCTGATTGCACGGCCCAAAATGGGCTTCTCTGTACCGATTGCACAATGGCTAAGGGAAGACCTGCGTGAATGGGCGGAAGACCTGCTTGGATTACTGGACAATGCCAAGTTTGCTTTTCTGGAAAAAAGACCAATCCGCTCCGCATGGAGCCAGCACCTCGCAGGGACTTGCGATCATTCCCAACGCATCTGGACAATACTGATGTTGTTATCGTGGATGGAAACGCGGAACATCAGCTGATTTCGCCCGAAAACCATTCCAATTCAAACACCCACCCGAAACATCATGTCAAAACACACCAACAGACATATTCTTTTCACATCCATTCTGGTTCTGTTCTCCCTGCTCCTGGCACTCGCACTCGGCGAAATCATACTGCGAGTGATTGGCTACCACGGAGTACCAATGTCGACGATTTCGAATGTCATCATGGTGGATGACCCGATTCTTAACTGGAGAATTGCCCCTGACTCAGAACGCCGGGAAGGCAATATAATCTACCAGTTTAACAGCAAGGGCTTCCGGGATACGGAACATGCTATACATAACGAGACTGGTCGCAAGCGCATTATTGTACTGGGTGATTCGGTAACGGTCGGTTACGGTGTTGCCGGCGAAGATATTTTCTCATCCATACTGCAGCAGAGACTCGGTAATAGCGTCGAAGTCATTAATATTTCCGCAGGCGGCCTGAATACACCACAGGAAGCACATCTCTTTGAACTGGAAGGCGTTAAATACAAACCGGACACGGTCATTCTGAATTTTGTCCTGAATGATTGTGATTTTTATTCGACCCTGTCTGGCGGGAACGAATACATGAAGAAGAAGGATGCCCGGATTGACCTGCTGGGCGGCATAAGCATAAACCCCGAGTTCAAGCGCCTGCTGAAGTCATCGGCGCTGGTTTATTTCATAAAGAGTCAGCTTGAAAATATCAAGGGCAGAATTACCGGTGATATGGCAACCAGCCATGATTATTTCCACAAGATCTGGAAAGAAAAAAATAACCGGAAGAAAATCATATATGGCTTCAACACCCTGGCCGAACTGGGAAGCGAAAATGGCTTCGAAACTGTGGTTCTGATATGGCCCCTGCTGACCGATTTCGGAGACTATCAGTATACCGGGATCCACGACTGGGTCGGGCAACAGGCAAGGAACCACGGCTTCCGGGTTATTGACCTGTTGCCTGCATTTTCACGCAAATCATTTCGCGATCTTCAGGTAACCTCCGAAGACAACGTACACCCGAATGCCGGAGGCCATGCACTCGCGGTCGCAGAACTGATAAACAGCCTCGGCCTGTAGCCCTGCACAGATCCCTATACGTGATGCCTGCCGGTAAGAAACAGTACCATGTTATGTACACGTACCAGGTAGAACATACCCCACAGCAAGGTCAGTGCCGGTATATAACGGTACTTGTTGAACTGGTATGCACGGTAGATTGCTGTCAGCAAGGGGATAATCGGAACCAGTACCAGAACCCAGAGGTAGTTCAGGTTGACAAACACCGCAGCCGGTATGGAACCGAAACCAAGCACCAGACTAAGTGCGAAAAGAATACTCATCTGTGTCGGCAGATTCTGTAATGCCGCAGAACCTGACTCCAGTACACTCGTTGCGTGCCACTTTTCCCGCACGTAAAAGGCACCCAACGTCACGGGATTCCCGAGATGTATCACACGTATCGCCGGGTCTTCCAGCATGCTGTAACCGGTCCTGTTGAGCCGTTCTCCGAATTCACAGTCCTCGTCAGTAACAAGCGATTCGTCGAAACCACCGACTTTACTGAATACATTCCTGCGAACGATGAGATTGGCTGTATTCATGTATTTTGCCTTCCTTGTGTCGTCCGGCTTCTGTGAAAACCAGGCTTTCTCCATCCATCCGGCGTCCTCAGGTACCTCGCAGAGCGCCCCGGTCGCGTGTATGGAAGTGTCTTCCAGCACCCGCATTACCTCCGCTCGCCAGCCCAGACACACAATACAGTCGGAATCGATAAAGGCCAGCAACTGATTATCGGCCAGTTCCGCCCCGCGATTCCGGAGCGCTGAAACTGTCACATCCGGATATACCCTCAGAGTTACTTTCCCGTATCCCTGTACAATGCCAACAGTCGCATCGCTGGAGCCGTTATCTATAACAATGATTTCATCCTGATCGGATGCTTCCTGCAGAATACTGTCCAGGCAGCGATGAATATATTGCTCGCCATTCAGAACCGGTATTATGAAGGAAACATCCATCAGAACTACTTACGCATATAGGACTTTCTGCCCGGCTGCAACTCATCAGGCGCTTCTGAAACAGCAGCCTCACATACCGGGCCACTCGCCTGACGCCTGGATACTTCATGCAAGGCAACCGTCAGTGCCAGCTGGAACCAGAACATCGGGTAGAACAGTACCGTAAGGAAAAAACTGGATATCATATAACCAATCAGTCCTGCATCAAGTGCATGAGCCGTATACAGGAAAAGGGTATTCCCCGCCTTTTTCGCATAGGCCCGTGTACGTGCATTGATAACGAACACCTGCAGGATCATAAATATATACACCAACAATCCGGGGATACCGATTTCCGCCGCCGCCTCAATAAAGGTATTGTGCGGATCCAGACAACTGACATTTATGTACAAACCCTGAACATTCAGACCAAATCCGCCCGGTTTCACAAACCAACAATAGTCCAGCCAGTTGTCATAACCAATTCCAAGCACAGGAAAGTCCTTGATGACCTGCATACCATACCCCCAGAAAGCCAGTCTTGCCTGTGACGTACCGTCCTCACCTGCGGACTCGAACTTCTGCAACATTTCCGGAGGCGCAATCTGATATAATAACCAACCCGCAATAATGATCCCAATCAGGCTCTTAAAACCAAGCCTGCTTTTCAGCAAATACCATACAGCCGCACCCGCCAGACCCAATTGCCCCCCCCGCGAACTGGATGCAACAATTGTCACAAGACCGGTAAACGGCAACAGATACATCAACAGTTTCTTCGCCCGGCCCCAGTACTTCTTCAATTGATAAACAAATACAATCGCCAGGGGGACAAAGATAGTCATCTGGAGAGCGAAATCACCCGCATTCTGGAACCATACCGGTGACCCGGAGACACCCCACCCCTGAAACGAGAAGCCGCGCATGGCGAAGCTGAGAAAACCGAACTGTGACATCTTGAAATTCGCCAGCAGAAACAGCAAGAGGAAAATAAAGAACCTTCGCTCGGTATTTACAATGGTGATTATCAGGAAGTAAACCACGATCCAGTTGACCGCAATATCGATCTTGTCCCATGAGACCGATGGCCGGAAGGCAAACAGGGCCGACAGCAATACCAGCAGGTAGAACAGGATAATAGTAGTATTCGCCGGCGACTTGACCCAGCGAATGGTCCTGTCGGAACGCACCGCGATCAACGTAGCCAGCAACGCCAGCTGCGTCCATGGAAGGAAATCAATCACAGTATAGATATTCTGCGGGCGCACGTATTCAAAGAAAAAATAGATGCATAGCCACCAGAAGGCCCAGCTCTCTTTCTTCAGACCACGGTACATAGCACCAACGTTCAGTGCGTAGTAGTCCTTGATGTCAACCTCGGCGTGCTTGCGTGATCTTCCGGTCAATCTCATGTACAGCGTTTTCCAGGTAGCTAAAGCAGTTATCGAAATAGGGCGCGCCAGCCCCATAGGGATCATGGATATGCGGCATTACCCCGGGACCCCACAGGCCCAGCAGGGTACAGGCCTGGTCCGTACCCGGCGACTGCTGCAGGAAGCGGGCCTGCCAGGGTTCCATGGCAACCAGCAGATCATTGTGCTGCAACTCCAGGTTCTTTAATGGTGTCGTCCGGTGTTCGGCCAGACTGAAGCCCCGGGCCTTGGCTGCATTTATTGCACCCTCATATGCCGGCACATCAACACCCGCCTCGATGCCGCAGGACACGGCCGCCTGGCCATCCACCCGTGCGACCACCTCGGCAAAGGCGCTGCGACAGACGTTGCCCTTGCAAACGAACACCAGTCTTTCGACCGACCCCCAGTCGACCTGGCGGTAGTTCCGGTAACGGCCTGCCCGGTAGAGCAACCGGTGCCACCAGGTAAGAATGAATCCCCGCCGTGACCCGTACTGCTCGGCAAACCAGCGATTGATGGGTTCAGGCGTAATTTTCTGGAACATAATCTGTCCGGTCCGTTACCATTCCCGGTAATGGTGGTATACATTGGCCGGATGACCGATATACTTTCCTGCACCGGGCTCCCAGGCTCACAACTCTCTCATCTATCTCCCTATCTTACATGAAACCCGTCCTCGTTCTAGATGCCGACCAGCGTAGCGCCCTCGCCGTAACCCGTTCGCTGGGCAGGCACAATGTTCAGGTGCACACCGGCGAGGCGGCGTCGGCAGCTCTGGCCGGCCGCTCCCGCTACTCCCGGTGTTTTACTGAATATCCGTCACCGGCACACGAACCGGATAAATTTATCGAGACATTGACTGAATATGTGCGGGAGCAGCAGATCAGGGCGCTGCTGCCAATGACCGAGCTGACCACCCTGCTGTTGCTGGAACATCAACAGGACTTTGCCGGGGTCCACATCCCGTTCCCGGACCTGCAAACCGTGGACATGCTGGCCGACAAGTGCAGGCTGATGCGCCTGGCCGGAACATTGAATATCCCGGTTCCGCAGACCTGGTATGCCGACAGTCCGAGCGACTTGCCACTGGCACTGGAAGAGCTGCCCTACCCGCTGGTACTCAAGCCGGGGAAATCCTGGTTGTTTTCGCAGGGCCAGTGGTGCCGGGCCGGCGTACGCATCGCGGCAACAGCACCGGCGGCCCGCGAAATCCTGGCGACCGATGCGGCATTCCGGGCCCACCCGTTCCTGCTGCAGGAGCATGTGGAAGGGCACGGCGCCGGGGTCTTCGCGCTGTATGACAACGGCAAGCCGCTGGCCTTTTTTGCCCACCGCCGCCTGCGTGAGAAACCGCCGGAAGGCGGCGTCAGTGTGCTGTCGGAAAGCGTAGCGGTCGATCCTGTTCAGGAATCCTGCGCCCGGTTGCTGCTGGACAAGGCCGGCTGGCACGGTATTGCCATGGTGGAGTTCAAGGTGGCGCCGGATGGCACACCCTTTCTCATGGAGATCAACACCCGTTTCTGGGGTTCACTGCAGCTGGCCATCGATGCCGGAGTAGATTTCCCCTGGCTGCTCTACCAGCTGGCCAATGGCAACCAGCCGAATCCCGTACCAGCGTACCAGACCGGTATCAGGCTGCGCTGGCTGCTGGGTGACCTGGATCATCTGTACCTGGTGCTGAGGGATAAGCGCTATTCGCTACCGGACAAGCTGAGAGCCCTACTGAAATTCCTGCAGCCGGCCCCGTTTCGAACGCGTCACGAGGTCAACCGCTGGAACGACCTGGCACCGTCATGGTATGAGCTGAAGACGTATATGCGGGATCTGCTTTAGGGTGCGCCATGTGCACTATCCTTGGCACTAGATACATGCTGTCTTGAACAATGGTGCGCATGGCGCACCCTACCTTGCATTGAGCAGCTGCTCGTAGAGCGCCTGATAGGCGCCCAGCATCACGCTGATATCGAAGGTCTCGATGGCATATTGGCGGGCGTTTTCCGCCAGCTTCATCTGCAGACCGCGATCACCCGTCACCTGCTCGATGGCATCCGCGATGGCCCGGGGATTACCGACCTCCACCAGCCAGCCGTTTTCCCGGTCGCTGACAAGCCCCTCATAGCCACCACAGCGGGTGGCAATCAATGGCAGCCTGGCAACCATCGCCTGAATCGCGGACAGCGGAAGCCCCTCTGAAATGGATGTCGACAGGAACAGGTCCAGGCTGGCAAGAAATGCCGCGGCATCATCGATAAAGCCCAGGAACTTGACCCGCTCCTCCAGGCCCAGCTGTTTCCGCAGCGCAAGCAATTCCTCGTAGAGCCGGCCCTTGCCCTGGCCCGCAACCACGAAGCGATATGAACCAGGGCGTTGCTTGAGTAATGCCGCCGCCTGGAGCAGGATGTCGTATCCCTTGGCCAGCCGGATATTGCCCAGGCTGCCGATGATGATGTCATCATCGGGCCAACCGTACTTCCGGCGCAGGGCGCCGGAACGGGGGCGCTGAAAGCTGGCGGTATCGATCCCGTTGTAGATGACACTAACCTTGTCCGGGTCAAGCCGTGTCCGGCTGACGATATCATCACGCAGGCTGTCGGTCACCGCGATGATGCGGCGGGCACCGGCATTGATCATCCCGGTTTTGAGCCGTTTGAAACGCTCGTCCTCGCCGATATCGACGGCACCATGAAATGTTGCGACCACCGGTGTATGCGTCAGCAGGCCTGCCAGAGAGCAGTACACGTTCGAACCCAGCAGATGGGAGTGCAGTAGATCCACCCGCTCGCGGCGGATCAGTGCGCGCAATCCGGACAGGTAGCCCCAGTTGAAAGAACCCTTCGCATCCAGTAGTACCGGTTCGACACCGCGCCTGCCAAGTTCCTCGTAGACCCAGCCCTTGCCCCGAATGACGACCACCGCACGGTATTTCTCCTTCGGGAGACGGGTTGCCAGATCAATAAAGACGGTCTCAGCACCGCCCGGACCCGTGGTATCGATGACATGAAGGACCGTTTTCATGTGCTTGTCATCATCCATGCACGTGTACACTCTGCGTGATCACAGTAAACAATCATCAGGAAGTGCTGATTTATTCGTCATTCCGGCGAATACCGGAATCCATGGCATCGAAATCGCTGGATCCCGGCATTCGCCGGGATGACGGGCAAACGGGATGACGAGCAAACGGAATGACGAGCAAACGGGATGACGGGCAAACGGGATGACGGGCAGGTAATTAATCAGAGGTTCTCAAATTAGTGATATAAATGGCATCTTATCTGCGCGAGAATATACCGCATTATCAATAGCAGGTTCGAGCATCTTTACAGGTTTCCTATGAGCAGGCCCAATCCAGCCAAACGCATCATCAAGCGCGGTCTGCAACACGTTGCGGCACGGCTTGGTCCGCAGGTACATGCACGCGGTGCGCCGCGGCTGCTGATACTCATGTACCACAGAATTCTGCCGGCGAACGATGCGCGCGCCCGGATCGAAGAACCCGGCATGATGGTAACACCCGCCACCTTCAGGCAACACCTGACGATACTCGAGCAGTATTTCGAGCTTGTCAGGCTCCCGGAATGGCTGGAACGCAAGGCCCTGGGACAGCCGCTGCCGGCCAGGGCCTGCGCCATCACCTTCGATGACGGCTGGGTCGATAATTACGAGTTCGCCTACCCGATACTGAAAGAACGGTCATTGCCGGCCACCATTTTCCTGGTCTCCGACCTGATCGGCACCACCCGGCAATTCTGGCCGGAGCGTCTTGCCCGCACCCTGGTTGCCGTTGCCACCACGCACCCGGGGGAGTGGTCGCATCCGCAACTGGAATGGCTGAGGGATGCCCCCACCCGGTACCGGTTTGCCGCTGCACCACCGACAACAGAAGAGCTGTCAGAAATCATCGCTGCGGCCAAGGGACTGCCTGACCAGGAAATTCATGCCCGACTGGACCGCATCGAGTCACTGTTCGGGCTGCCACAGGACAACCCGTCCGCCTCACTCCTGAACTGGGAACAGGTCAACGACATGCTGGACTCGGGCCTTGTAGAAGCCGGCAGCCACACCTGCCATCATATCCGCCTGAATGCCACCACCTCTCCGGAAATACTGGAGCAGGAAATCATCACCAGCAAGGAACACATTGAAGCCCGTACCGGACAGGAGGTATCCACCCTCTGCTTTCCAAATGGCGATTTCTGCCCGCAGTCGCTGGCACTGGTCAGGCAGCACTACCGCGGGGCCGTCACCACGGCGACTGGCTGGAATTCTGCTGCCACCGACAATCACCTGCTGCACCGGATTGGCGTTCATGAAGACATTGCCAGGGACAGAACGGCTTTCCTGGCGCGCATTTCGGGGTGGCTGTAAGGTGGGGAATATACGGAAGTCACACAGGAAAGAAATTCTGTCAGACCCGGTAGCCGTGTTTACCGGGCTTTATCCGGACGCACCGGACCACCAGCTCACGACACTGAATGAACTCGGGCTGAGATACTTCGAACAGAAACGTCTGCACAAGGACGCACAGAACCTGTCACGGAAAATTGCGCGCAAAATCGGTGAAGCGAAACGCAGCGGCAATCCAATCGACGCACTCAAGGCCGAGATGCAGGCACAGAGTACCAGGCTCGGGAAACTGGCTGACCAGCTTGCCGGTACCAGGGAGCGGATCCTGGGTTATTTCGGACCAGCTGATACCCCGGGTGGACACGGGAACAAAGCGGCCGCTTTTCCTGCAGGACGGGCCTATCCCGCCGACACGGCGCCCGACAGAGAGGCAACCATCTCCCTGCTGGGCAACGAGCTGGAAGACTGGAACCACTATGTTGCCGGGAACCCGGCAGCCTCGATATATCACCGTGCAGAGTGGCGCTCCCTGATCAAGCAATCATTCGGCCAGGAGAGCTGTTATTTTATTGCCCGGGATAAAAACCATACTGTTGTCGGAGTCCTGCCACTGGTCCGGCTCAAGAGCCGCTTGTTCGGGGATTTCCTCGTATCCATGCCCTATTTAAATTACGGGGGCGCCATCGCCGATCACCCGTTGATCGAACGGGCGCTCATGGAGGCAGCCAATGCGCATGCTGCCGGGCTGGGGAGCAGCCATATCGAGTACCGGGACAACATCCCCCGCGATGGATGGCCGGTACGCAATGAGAAGGTCAACATGATCCTGCCGCTTGCCGACAGCGAGAATTCACTATGGGAAGGCTTTACCCCCAAGTTACGCGCACAGATCAGGCGGCCGCAACGCGAGGGGACACAAGTGATATCCGCCGGCCGGGAATGCCTGGATGATTTTTACAGTGTCTTTGTACGCAACATGCGTGACCTGGGTACACCGGTATACGGCAAGCAATTCTTCAGCAACATGCTGGAGACCTTTCCGGAAGAGTGCCGGATAATAGTGGTCCGGCTGGGGAACAGACCGGTCGCTGCCGGCTTCCTGCTAGGACACAGGGACACCCTGGAAATTCCCTGGGCCTCGACAATAAGGGATGTCAACCACCTTGGCGTAAATATGTTGCTGTACTGGGAAGCACTTAAATACGCGCTGCGCAAGGGATACAAATATTTTGATTTTGGCCGCTCCACCCGGGATTCAGGAACATACCGCTTCAAACAACAGTGGGGCGCCCGGCCGATGCAGTTGCACTGGCATTACTGGCTTGATGAAAACAACGAACTCCCGACAATCAACCCGGATAACCCCAGGTACGCCCTTGCAATCAGTATCTGGAAGCATTTACCCTTATTTGTAACCCGGCTTGTCGGACCACACATCATCAAGAACATACCCTGAACCAGCCCGTCCGATCTGCCATGACATCACAACATTATCCGGTAGCCCATTGATCAATTTTGCGAAAAAACTGCTGGTCCCGCTGATGGCCAGCCGTCCTGTTACTGCACTTGCCAGGAAATTCACAGGCTACGGCACACCGGTTTTTATGTTGCACCGCATGGTGCATTCAGACGCCAATATTTCCATGACACCGGATCATTTGCGCCGCTGCCTGCAGTACCTCGTCGATCATGACTACTCCCTGATATCCCTGGAGCACTATGTCCATGCACAAGTCTCCAGGCAACCCCTTCCGGACCGGTCTGTGATTTTTACCATGGATGACGGTTACGTTGACCAGGCCGGGATTGCCGCCCCGATATTCCTGGAGTTTGATTGTCCAGTTACGTTCTTTGTCATCACCGGGATGCTCGACGGAACACTGTGGCCATGGGATGCACAGATTGCCTGGATTACCAGGAACTCGGAAAAGCAAATACTGGATACCGGGATCACCGGGCAGCCCCTGCAACTCAGACTCGATGACCCGGCAGAGAAGCGCCATGCCCGGCACCGGCTGCTCGATGTATTCAGGGAAATGAAAGCCGACCAGGTGCCTGCCATGCTGCAGCAGCTGGCCCGGGATGCGGCGGTGACCCTGCCGGAACAGGCGCCTGAAGATTTCACACCCATGAACTGGGACACGGCACGTGCACTGGAACGCCAGGGTATCCGTTTTGCCCCGCATTCCGTCACGCATAAAACCCTGTCCAGGGTCTGCGACGACACGGCTGCCAGAGAAATTATGGGCTCCTGGGAGACCCTGGAAGCTGAACTGGAGAATCCCCTGAAACTGTTCTGCTATCCAACCGGGCGGGCGATTGACTACAGCCAGCGGGAAGTCCGGATACTCAAAGACAATGATTTCATCGGAGCAGTTACCACCATTCCAGGATTTACAGACCCGGACAGCAATAGTGATAATCAGTTATATAACCTGCCAAGGTTTGCCTTGCCAGACACCATGGAAGATTTTATGCAGTACTGCAGCTGGATCGAGTACGCCAAGGAGCGTTTTCGAAAGTCGGTCACAAGCACCTCAGGTTGACAGTGCCCTGCACCGTCTGGCAGTCCCCACCAGCAGGTTTTCCAGCATAAATTTCATCCTGCGTCTTTGTAAAACCGCCCAGTACAGGCACTGACTGCGATTGGAAAGCGTCCTTTTGTAGCGTGCATCACCGTGCATAAAGTCGTACAGATGCATGCCTTTGTCGAGGTTATGCTGAATTGCCAGCGTATGTGCCACGTAACCCGGCTTCAAACGGTTATCCGCAGGTACACTGAAACCGGTTTGTTGCATGTAGACCCGATTGTGCCACAGGTGGCTGTAGATATATCCCAACTCATTCCCGGCATGAACGATCTTTAACAGCTGCACCTCTCCCTTATCAAAACGGGTCCTGATGAGAGTACGGTGAAAGTTTTCCCAGCAAGGATTTGCGAAGGCGCCGCGCTGTCCCCGCGCCTGCCAGTGTGCCGTATGCAGTACTTTCAATCGGTCGAAACAGGCCTCTGCCTGTTTGACGTCCCGGGCCTCATGCACACGCAACGGCCCCTGTTGCTAATACAGGCGCAGGGCCCGCCGAATCTGCCCGCGGGCATTACGACTGAGTGTCGCAAGGTAGCTGTCGATGCCTGCCTCGAGTCCGCGCAGGTCGGCTTGCCGGGCCACTGATTCCTCATTGATTCTGAACTTCAGTTCCCCGCCTGCAGCCCTCTCCAGACGGTGGGCAGCAGCATCTGTAATGGCGCCAAAATGAAATTCATCGTACGCCCTGTCCACCTGCAACAGGTAGTCGACAACACCCCGATATACATCATCCTCAAACCCGCGCTCAGCCAGCAGACCATTGTATTCGATGACCATGTTCCGGCCATCAAACGGAAATTCATTCAGGAACAGAGAGTGAGAGTGAAATACCCGGCGTCGCCTGATACCACGTTCCAGCAACAGGCCCAACCCGATCAGGCGGTCGTCGAGCAGGACTCTGACCAGCATCGGGTGCAAGTCACTGGCAACCTGCTCCAGCCAGGTACCGATCCAGCCCCATGACTGAAACCAGGAAGCATCTGATCGGGCCTGCAGATCAAGCCATTCGGTCCTGATTTCACCAGGGTTTCCCACCACGGAAGATGAGACTTTATAACCTGCCAAGCGCGCCCCCTCTGATCCCGGCAGCAGGGCCCGCCAGGCAAACCATCAACCCCCTGGTCACGACCCGGGCCGCAGCGGCATGTCCTCCGCCCCTGCTGTTTGCTCCCGGGTGCAAACCAGCCGGATTATTTGCATTAGCTGGAGGCCAGGTTCAGATCTTCCAGTACCCTGAATGCCGTATCGAAGCGAAAATCTTCCATCAACCTCACCAGCCTGGCCTCGCATTTATCAAGATTATTGTAATGCCGGAAACGGGAAAACCAGCTTGCAGCTATCCGCGGCTGGTCCGGGTCTACTTCCCAGGGGTGCAGGTAAAAGATGAACGGCTGTTCCCGGCGGCGATTTATCTGCCTCAGGCCCGCTCTCGTTACGCTATACGGGTAAAGACGGAAATACCCCCCGCCGGCAACCGGAAGGCGAACGCCGAGCAAACTGGCAGTTGAGAGCGGAAATTCTGCAAGCGCATGGCCTGCCGGCGTCTCTATAAGAAAGGGATGGCCCGGCAAACCGGGGATCCCATAGCGATCATGACGAATCGGGAATATGCTTGAGTCATATTCAAACCCGGCTTCCGCCAGGATATCCAGCGCCCAGCGCGAACGCTCGGTGATGGAGAAACTCGCGGCCCGGTAACCGCGCACCGGCCCCTGGATGATATCTTCAAGCATTGCCTTGGAGCGCAGTGTTTCTTCCCTGAAAACTTCCGGGCTCTGGTTGTATACCAGCTCGTGACTGTAGCCATGACAGGCCACTTCATGACCCCGGGCAGCAATATCCCTGATCAGGGCGGGTTCACGCTCGGCCACCCAGCCAAGTACAAAGAAAGTGGCCTTTACCTGGTGCCGGTCAAACAGGTCCAGCAGACGCCGGGTATTTTGATCGACTCTGGGTGCTTTTGAATCCCAGTCGCTACGGTCAATATTATTGGTGAATGCGGAAACATGGAAATAATCCTCCACGTCGACCGTTAACGCGTTGCTGATCATTGTTTGACACACAATGGCAAGATCAACACATGGAACAGGTTGATCGTCAACGTGATGGCTATTCGGCTTTCTCGCCGTAGGGGGCGTAATAATTGTAGTAATAGCCCCCGCGGTTCGACAGGCTTTCGCTCTTATTCAGCACCAGCCCGATCGCCTTGTCCTCGGGAAGCATTTCGAGGGCATCCTGGATAATCGAATGGGGCGTCTTTCCGGCCTCGATGACAAATACGATCTGCCCGACCAGGCTGGCGAGAACCTGTGCCTCCGGCGTGGCGAGCAGGGGTGGTGCGTCAAATATAATGATCCGGTCACTGTAGCGGGTGGCGATCTCACTGACCAACCGCGCCATTCGCTGGCTTGCCACCATCTCGGTAATATATTCATGTGGTTTACCGGCCGGTAATATGACCAGTCCGGGAATGTCGGTTCGCAACAACGCATCACCTACAGATATATCTTCACTGGCAAGCAGATCCGTAAATTCAGGGCGACGTCTCTCGACGCCAAACAAACGACTGACACCCTGCTTGGTGACGTCACAATCAATCAACAGGACCGTGTTATCGCGCTCCTGCGCAAAGGCCAGCGCCAGGTTTACTGCGGTATAGGTCTTGCCTTCACCGGGCACTGAGCTGGTAACCACAATCAGGTTTCCCTGGTCAACCAGGGAAGCGGTTTTCCCGAATGCATTGGAAAGTAATGGTCGCTTGATGCGGCGATATTCATTCTTGATTTCCGGACTGAGCTTGCTGCCGGGTACCAGCATGTCTAACTGACGCAGACGATTCAGTAACTTGACCGTGTCAGGCCTGCTACCCGGTCCCTGTGATTCCGGGCTTGCCTTGCGGATATTGGAATCACCATAGGCGGCCGTGTTGGCCGAAGTTTCCATTTCCCTGGCCGCTGCCAGACTGATCGCTGGCGCGGACTTGAGTTTATCCTTGTCTCTCGCACTCATATATAAATTTCCATATCAGCAATTATCGACTTTACCAGCATGGAGCCCGGTTCCTGATACCAGAGTACACTACCGAAGAACCCCAGCAGCAACAGTAATGCCAGAAGGAATGTACGTAACTGCAGTGTGCGGTGCTGCTTCTGCTGGTGGGTCATCTGCAGGCCGACTGCGCCCAGTACCGGCAATTCAATGGCCTTTCTCAGTTGCTTGTAATCGACAAAGGTCGGGAACAGCAGGAACATTAACAGACTCCAGGCAGCACCAGCGACCAGGGCCAGTAGCAGTATACCGGCCAGCAGCATCGGCCGATCCGGCCCGGAAGGCAGCACCGGAACAACCGGGGCATCTACGACCCGGAAGGTGATAGAGCTGCTGTTCTGCTCCACTTTCTGTGCCATCTTGGCAGATTCCCGGCGCTCGACCAAGCTCAGGTAACGTTCCTTGGTAATTTCGTAATCACGATTCAGCTTCGTGAGGTTAGCCTCGACCTGTGGAATGATGTCGATTGAACGCTGCAGTTTCTCCAGGCTACCTTGTTGCTCCGCCAGTAATATCTGCTGCCGGCCGACGGCGATCCGCGCTTGGCTTTCCTGCACTTTGAGCTCCTGGTAGACAAGACTGGATTCGTCCAGCCGGACACTGCCACCCTTGATGCGCTCTGCCTGACCGCTTTCCAGTGCGGCGATCTTGGAACGCAAGGCCTGCACATCGGGATGTTCCTCGGTAAACCGGGTCAACAGGTCATCCAGCTGTTCCTTGTATTTCTGTAACCGGAGAACTGTGGACCGGTCAAAGCCACTGTCATCCGGGGAAACCTCCCCGGATAACTGTTTGCGTAATTCCGCATAACGCTGCTTGGCCTGTCGCAGTGATGACTTCGTGTGTTCAATTTCATCCTTGGCACGATTGAGCCGTGAATAATAACCGCCTCGCTCGTCCGGCATGAACCCGACATTCTTCTTCTTGAATTCTGCCAGCCGTTCTTCTGCTTCGGAAAGGCGACTCTCGTAATCGCTGATCTGCACATCAAGAAATTCCTGCGCCATCACTGTATCAGTACGGCCCGTTTTCAGCGTATTTTCAATCAGTGTGCTAAGCAGCGTAGAGACCACTTTGTATGCCAATTCCGGCGAGGTGGAACTATAACCAATTTCATAGATATTGGAGCCGGAACTCCGGCTACTCCGGCCGCCACCGCTATTCAGCCAGATTGAATTTGCGAGACTTTTAACCAACTGCTCTTTTTCCGCAGGCGTGCTTGCTTTCAGATCCATATCCGTCTCCCGGATAACGGCCAGCAGATTATCCCGGCTGAGCAGTACCCGGGACATGACATTCAGCTCTGCCGTGGGATCCGTTTCCACTGACAATCCCTTCATCAGCGGCCTCATAATCGAGGAAGTATCTATATTGACTACCGCATTGACTGTGTATTGGTTGGGTAAAGCATAAACACCCATCCAGCCGATGACTGCCACGATCCATGCAATCAACAACGCTGACCATCGATAACGCCACAGGCCATGCAAGTAACCGTAGAGTTCGTTTATCTGCTCGTGCATTTTATTAATTTATTAACGGTAAATTAGCAAATGTTAAATTAATTATACATCTCACGATGAGTGCTGTCCCGATTGGCCGTTTCTCGAGCCGTCACCAGCACAGTGCCGAAATTGAAGCATATGCAGCCTGTAAAACTCAAAAAACAGATTTCATCAATAACATCATTGCTGCAATACATCCGCTATCGGCTCATCCGGCGAAACAGTTAAATGCCATACTAAATCAATCCATTCGGCTCGAAGCCAGCGCCCCAATCACCCGACGCGGTGACCCACAAATCCTTTCATGATGCAGTCACTGTCCAAGTGTCTATAGAGCGAACAAGTGTCAGCCTATTTATCACGTGACGGGTATGATTGTAACTTTATGTTTCCAATAGATAAAATCTGTAACTACCCACAGATATCGGATTATTGCCCCCCTTTGCAGCCAACATACTGTCAGTTTATTTGACAATCCGGTTGCTATCTGCCACATTGAAATTATAGATATACATATAGAACAAGAGGTTGTACTTTCTGGCACAGTAGTTGCTTTTCCTAAAACCATAAACGACATTATTTTGACAGATAGCCCACAATGTACATACTGGCTTTAACGATACAGGTAAAGGACATTCAAATGAAAAATACTCAAAAATTGCTACTCGGTCTTGGTTTGCTGCTGTTGTCAGTCAACGCTGCCGCCATCATGATTAGTGGGACCGTGGGCACTGAATTCAAAACAATAGACCTGTCCATGGATAAAATAGCCAGCCTGTTGAGTACTTATCAGGCAGACACAAAACAGGAATCGAAACTCCTGAAAAAAGCCAACAAAAAATACCGTAAAATTGACAGTCTTGTCTCGAAACTGGCGGGCATGACTGCAGCCAAGGCTGCGAAAAAGAACAAAAAACTGTTAAAGAAACAGCAAAAGCTGGCAGCTGTCATGAATAAAATGAACCTTGATCTGACGGCTTACATGGTTGCCGCGGTTAACCCCCCTAATCCGCCCACTACCCCGGATAACAATATACCGCCAACGCAACCGACGGGAGGACAGGGGACAGACACTCAATCAGATCCCGTCTATACAGGTGACGCAAAGAGCGTACCGGAACCCTCCAGCATTGCGCTGCTCGGTATCGGGCTGGTCGGTTTCGCTGCCGCGCGCCGCCTGAGGTCACATTCCTGACTGATCCTGTTCAGCCGCCGGGTCACGCAAAATGCCGCGCAACTGCGCGGTTTTTTGTGTCCTTACGGATTTTCCAGTAACTTCTCGGCAGCCATGCGTCCTGCGAATGGCGCCCCCTCGTCAACCAGTTTCCTGAGCCGTTGCCGCCCCTCTGTATCCCGTCCTGACTTTATCAATGCGACGGCATAGTGGTAACGTACATCCGGTACCTCAGGCAATGCATCCATTGCCGCGGCCAGCAGATCAACCCCCTTGCGAGGCTGACCCGATTTGACCAATATCCAGCCGTAGGTATCCTTGATGCCTGCATTTCCCGGATTTGCCTGGTAGGCACGTTGTGCCAGCTCCAGGGCCTCTGGATTACCTTCAGCAAGATACAGCCAGGCCAGATTATTCAGCGCCACCGGATTCTCGGGGGCTGCCAGCAGTACCGCTTTATAGGCAGTAACCGCTTTGCGGTTTTTACCCTGGTTCTGGTAGACCGTTCCCAGTAACTCACGCGCCTGCACGTCACTTTCATGATCAGCAAGCCATTGCTCCAGGTAACTGGCGGCTTTCGCCTCTTCCCCGGAACCTGCCAATGCACGGGAAAGTCTTAATACCAGTCCGGACGTTTGCTGCCGTTTCCACACCTGTGCATAGGCTTTAACGGCAGCCGCATAATCCTGCTTGCCCATTGAGGCATTGCCCGCCAGTTCATAAGCAACCAGCGACCGGGGATCAACCTTGATCGCGCGTTGGCTGTAATCAAGCCCCATATCGAAATGGTCTGTCTGTATCTCCAGCCTGGCCTTCTGCAACAGTGCCGGCAGGAAATAAGGCTGCCGCTCCAGTACGACATCAAGCTGTCCGCGTGCAGCAGCATACTGCTCCAGCTGCATATAGGCTTCTGCAAGTAACGCACGGTCATAGCCCGAATCCGGCTCGGTAGTTACCAGTTGTCTGAGGGGTATCAATGCCTCCTGATAGCGCTTCTCAGCGAGCATCTGTCGACCCTGCAAGGCCAGTACCTGCGGATTCCGCGGTGCGAGTTTGAGCGCTTCACCAGCCAATGCCCCCGCTTTGTCTGTTTTTCCTGTTTTCAGATAATAATCGGCGAGCATAACTCTGGATCTGACATCCTGCGGATGATGTTCGCGCGCCCGTTCATACCAGGCAACCATCTGATCGGTGTTTCCTTGCTTGCCGGCCAGTCTGGCAAGGGCCAGTAGCGGCTCTGCCGACGGCTCACCGGCATCGACCAGACCCTTGTAGAGCTCGACAGCCCGGCTCAGGTTACCTCCCTGCTCTTCGAGCCGTGCCAGCATCATGGTCACCTGCAGGTTGTGCGGCCTGATCTTCAGGGCCTTTGAATAATAATTACGTGCCTTACCGGAATCTCCACTGGCTGCATACACGGCGCCTGTCATGGCGAGCAGCCCCGGATCATCCGGATGACGCTTCAATCGTTCCAAAACAAAATTAATGGCCTGATCATACTGGCCGGCGCGCAGGTAGGCAGAAACAAGGCGGATGACTGACTGTTCACTGGCATCATCCCGCTCCACCAGCAATCTGAGTTCCCGGATTGCGCTGTCTGTTTCACCCGCAGAAATATAAGCTTGCGCCAGCTTGCTGCGCAGCGCCGTATTTTCAGGTGCTGACGCCACGGCTTTCTCCAGACTGGCAATCCCGGCAGCGGTCGCGCCGCTCTGCAACTCCGACAAACCCGTGAGCGCCAGCAAATCCGCATCGGCGGTTTTTCCATTCGCAGCTTGCCGGAGGATCTTAAGGGCTTCTTCATGCTGTCCGAGCATCATGTAGGCACGTCCGAGCAACTTGCGCGCATCGATATTGTCCGGGTTGGCCGCCAGGTATTTGGACAGGTAGTAGACCGCCTGTTCATAATCTTTCTGTACAAAATTTATCGTCCCTGACAACAAATGTGCCGGGCTGTACCCTGGCACCTGCTTCAGTACCTTGAATACCCGTTCCTTCGCCAGATCATAATCCCCCTGCTCAAAAGCCAGCACACCGCCAATATAGTTGGCTTCAGGATCCTTCGGATTGCGCCGGTACAGTGGCTTGACAGTCTTCTCAGCCACGGCGAATTGACCGGCCAGCAATTGCAGCCGTGCCAGACCCAGGCGCGCATGGCGTCCCTGACTGGTGATGAATCCGGGAGCTTCAGCGTCTATTACTCCCTGGTATAGCTGCCAGGCTGCTTCGCCATTCCCGTTAGCGGATAGCATGCCGGCTTTTATCAACTGCAACGAGCGGTTCTCGGGATATAGTCCCTGTGCCCTCGCCAGGGTCACTTCGGCAGCCGCGGTATCAGCGCCCGATAATTGAATCTTGATTGTCGCCATCAGCACCTGCAGCGAATCGGCATTCAGTTCCGTTGCTGCATCAAGGTCCTTGCCGGCCTGATCCGGATCCCCGAGTCCTGCCTCAGCACGCGCACGTAGCGCCAGCAAACTTGCCCGTGTATCTGCTGTATAGGTATCCGGTATCGGCACCTCGTCAACCAGCTTCCGGTAGTTACCCATACCAAGCAAGGCATGCGCCAGTCCGATCACCGCCTGCTCGGAATACCAGCCGGTGACACCGGCCCGCTGGAATTCCTTGGCGGCAGTCGCAAAGTCTCCGTAACTGAGTGAAATATTTCCCAACAGGTAACGCGCTTCGCCATTATCAGGATTTTTCTGCAGGGCATTGCGCAATTCAATCGCCGCAGCATTGATACTGCGCTCGTTCAGATAATTTTTCGCCCTCTGCACCATCTCCTGATCATTCGGAAACAGCTTGCTGCAGGAAACCAGTACCAGCAGGCAGCAAGTCAATGATGCAATTTTTCCCGTCTTGTTCATGTTATTCCTGATTGATTTTATTGCTCAACCACGATTCCCGCCAGGGATTGGCCGGCTGCCGAAATAAAATCCGACAGCACTTGCCTTGCCGTATCGGCATTTTCATCGAAGTCTGTTGCTATCACCAGCACGCTGGCCTTTCGGTTGCCTTCCAGGATGCCCCTTAACTGCAACACCTTGGCCTGGTACTTACTGCCTGTCTGCCGACCACCAACCCGGTACCAGTACCAGACCAGGCGATGCTGTCCAGAGGTTGATTCCAGTACCTGCTCCCGAACTGTCTGCTGCCGATAGTGTGCGCTCCGTGCCTGCGGGTATACGGCTCGCCAGGTAGTCTTGCCAGCGATCCGGTTAAGGTCATTTATCAACTCGTTGCCCTGGCTCTGCCAGGGATAAAAACCTGCATATAAATAAAGTTCATCAGCACTCTTGCGGTAACTGCGTCTGTCAGCAATGGCGCCATGAAACACCGGTATCCAGCTGTCCGTGGTCGATGCCGGACCCGCCCAGCCACCCGCACCTGCCGGCAGCTTCAGAACAATGTCCTGCGGGTTTTCCACCTGCTTTTCCACCCACCAGGCCGTTGCAGGGCCGGCAGCAACCAGTACCACGGTAGCCGCAGGCAAGAGCAGATACTGCATGACCCCGTGATGACATCCCTCTGCTGCAACAGTTTTATCCCGTGGCCGGGCATCAGCACCTGTATTCCCGGCGTGGCGATGCACCATGCCATCGATTAACAGCAAAACGAAGACAATGCCGCCAAACAGGTACCAGCCCAGGTTAAAGTGATCTGCTACCAAAGGATGCTGCATGTCTGTTTTATAGGCCACATACACCACAATAAAGACACGTACCATGTTTGCCAGAATTGCAGCAATCGCGGAGACCATGACCACGAAAAACCGCGACCGGAACCCCTGGTAATACATATGTGCATATAACATACCCAGGATTAGCGCCGCCAGCAGATAACTTATGCCACTGCAGGACTCGGCTATTGCGAGCCGGCCGGCAGGAAGAATAATGATGTGCCCTTCCATCAAGGCCGGTATACCCCATAACCGTGTTACCCGGAATACGACATCGGTTGTCATTTGCTGCAGGATAGGCTGCAAGGGGTCCCAGATCGGGATAGCGAAACCAATGATAAGCAGGGGAAACAACAAGTAGCGAGTTACCTGACCACCCACTGTTGCCCAGATAACAGAGATAATCAGCAGGAACAGCGCTACAATCTGTATTGTTACAACATCTACCAACTGGGCTGCAAGCCACAACAGGCCAGAGGCAGCAACAGCAAACAACGCAATAAAACTCGGGCAGGGGGTCAGCTTTGCCAGTATTGTGCGCTGGCGATATACAAGATACAGGCTGATAGCCATTGCCAGGTATCCATGTGTGTAAGTCCCGCTATCGCGCCAATCCCAGATATCCATCACAAAAAGTGATGTCTCCCGGTAGGCCAGCAATACCAGCAACAGCAACCCTGCAGTAAGCGCACCTGCAATCCGCCAGACCGACATGGATCCGGTCTGCCTCATATCCGGTGTGGTTCAATTATCATTAGTGTCGATTCCACTCATACCGAGTTTCTTCATCAGATTATAGAGGGACGGGCGGCTGACACCGAGTGCGGTGGCCGTGTGTGACATATTGTTGCCATGGATGGAAAGTGCACGCCTGATTACCTCACTCTCGGCCGTTTCACGGGCCTCGCGCAAGTCCAGCGATACACTTTCATCCTGTCCATCCTCGAAACCAAGATCGGCGGCAGATACCCGCTTGCCTTCGGCAAGTATCACCGCCCGTTTTACCCTGTTCTCAAGTTCCCGTACGTTACCCGGCCAGTGGTAGCTGTCGATCTGTGCCAGTGCCGCCCCGGTATAACCGCGAAAGTTGCGGCCGTTCTCCCGGGCATAGCGATCAAGGAATGTCTGTGCCAGCAGCACCCGGTCACCTTCCCGGTTACACAACTCCGGCACCTCGATGACAATTCCACTAATACGGTAATACAGATCTTCGCGAAATGACGCCTCCCTGATGGCCTTAAGCAAGTCATGGTGCGTCGCACAAATGACCCTCACATCGATTGATATCGTGGTACGCCCGCCAACCCGTTCAATCACGCGCTCCTGCAGAAACCGCAACATCTTGGCCTGCAGTGACATCGGCATATCACCGATTTCGTCAAGAAACAAAGTCCCGCCACTGGCATACTCGATTTTCCCCGGCGTCTGCTTGACGGCGCCGGTGAAGGCGCCCTTTTCATAACCGAACAACTCACTCTCCAGCAGGTTCTCGGGAATGGCCGCACAATTAACGGCGACAAACGGGCCGGCATGGCGCGGGCTCAGCCGGTGCAGGGCCTGCGCGAACAACTCCTTGCCGGTACCGCTGCTGCCAAGTATCAGGGCTGTCACTTCAGAAGGAGCCACCTTCTCGACAATGCGACAGGCCGCCAGCATTTCCTTGCTGGAACCAATGATGCCATCCAGCGGCGAAGCGGTTTTGTTCGCCTGCAGTTGCCGGTTTTCCGCCTCCAGGTCATACAGGCAACTGGCGCGATCTACGATCAACCCTAGAATATCGGGGTCAACCGGCTTCTGGTAAAAGTCATAGGCCCCCATGGATATCGCCTTGAGTGCGTTTTCACGATCATCATTCCCGGTCACGACGATGACCTTGGTATGCGGCGCCAGTTGCAGGATTTCTTCCATGGCCGCAAGCCCTTCTGCCGCATTGGCCGGGTCCGGTGGCAGACCGAGGTCCAGAGTCACTACATGCGGTTTATGCTGCTGCATGAGCCGGACCGCTGTCTCACGGTCACCGGCCACCTCCACCCGGTAGCCCTCGAATGCCCATTTCAGCTGTTTTTGCAGTCCGGGATTGTCCTCGACGACCAGCAAGGGACTGAGTCTGTTGTCAGCCATGTGTGTCCATCCTGTGGTTAACCTGCCCACCCGTAACCCTGGAAGATAACCCGCACCCGGCAAGCATCGCATCCACCGGGCTCATGCCGCCCCATGGCCCTGCTCCGCCTCTCCGGTCGCAGCCGGTATCAGCAGGCTTATACAGGTCCCCTTGCCCGGCTCGCTCTCGACCTGTATATCCCCGCCAAGCTGCCGCACGAATTCCCGGCTTTCATACATCCCGATCCCCATACCCGCATTCCCCCGGGTTGTATCAAAGGGTTTAAATAAACGATTCTGAACAAAATCTTCCGTCATCCCGTGCCCATTGTCACGAATTTCGATAACAGCCATCGAACCGCTATTATGCACCCTCAGCTCAATCACACCATCAGTGGATACCGATTGCCGGGCATTAGTGACAAGATGCGCCAACACATTTTCCAGACGGCCCTTCTCTGCAACGATCCGGCAACCGCCAGTCAGCTCCAGCAGATTCACTTCAGGAGACAATCCCTGCATTTTCCCGATCACTTCATGCACCAGCTTGTCGAGCTCGACCACTACCGGTTTTTCCAGCAGCACGCGTTTGTTCCGCAAGGCGTCCAGCAAACGTTTGATATCACCGGATGCCGTCGCCACCGTATCCAGCGCATCATCGATAAATGCCGGGTTCTCCCTGTGTTTATCGGCATTGCGTGCCACCAGCTCCAGTTCGGCCGCTATATTTTTCAAATCATGCACCATATAGGCAGACAGACGACTGAACACCTCGAACTGCCGCGCCTGCGCCAGCGTGTCGGTGGTTTGCAATACCGCCAGGTAGCTGCTGACCTGGCGTGCCGCCGTGAGCAGCACATCGCGGTCCTCCCAGTTGATCGACCGGTTGACCAGCGGATTGGCAAGCACCACGAAACCCGTCAATGACGCCATACCGACAAGCGGAATAACCAGCCAACCCCGGTTTACTGCTGCCAGCCACTCGGGCAGCTCCAGTCCTGCATACTCTCCGGGGCAGGTATTCACCTCAGTGAGGTTGATCACATATGACTTTTCCTCGAGAAAACTGATCAGGCCGGAATCGCCGGCTTCCACCAGATCCAGCCGCCCGGTATTCCAGCCGGCGACATTCTCGAAACGGCCCCGGTCATCACCCAGCCACAGCATGCCGGAGCGGGCATCCACAAGATCCGCCAGCACCCGGATAGCGGCTTCATGGTTATCCCCGTTCCCGGCCACACTATTGAGTGCACCGGTCAGGCGCAACCATTCACGCCGGTAGTCATACTTGTTTTTGTAAAAATGCTTGCCGATAAACACACGCATCCAGGCACGCAATTGACCGGAAAACAGCACCACCGCCAGTAATGCAACCGCCAGCGAAAAGAACAGTGTCTGGAAGAGCCGGCCCCAGTCTCCGCTGACTTCCCTGAGGTAATAACCGGCGCCGGCCATCACCAGCAGGTACAGGCCACCCCCGAGGATGGCCGTGGAGTTCAAAACGATATCGCGGGACACAAATATATTCAGCGACCAGTCCCGATTACGAGCCGCCGCAATGGCCAGCAGGGGCACTGCCGCGAGGTTAACGACCCCCCTGATATCCCAGAGCGCCCGGTCTATGCCATGGAACAGCAGCGCATCGGCATACAGGTAAAGATCGCAGGCAAACAGCCCGCCCGCACCGATATATAAATACTTTGTAGCCCAGCGATAGCGTACTGATGTATTACGGAACAACTGCTCGACAATGGCCAAACCGATAATCGCCAGCAACACATGACCGGCAAGCCACGCGGTCGTTGCCTGACTGGTTGGGGAAGACACAAACAGGGTCGTTGACAGCCATTCGCCGAGCAGCATGATAATGCCGAAACCGACGCTTAGCGGTAGCCCCCAGCGCAGGAAATGCCGGTAGGCGGGATTGCGTTCAGCCGCCGGCTGCAACAGTTTCAGAAGAAATAGATACCATGCAATCGCGCGCAGAATTTCAAATATGCGGTATGTCCTGGCCTGCGCAAGACCATCCACCGTCAACCCGGCCGCCAGCCCCGCCCAGATGGCGCTGGTGATAACGGCCACTGTCAGCAACCGGCCCTGCACACTGCTGCGCCAGCTGAACAATAGCAGCAGCGCCAGAAAACCGAAGCCAATCGCGGCGCCCAGATAACTGTAAAAACCCAGAGTCATACGGGGCGCTTCATGGCTGTGTGGCGACAAGGACGGCGTTGGCTGGCATTTGATACAAATCGTGGTCCATCAGCAGTCAATGGGCTGTCAGGATTATTTACAACCGCATTCTATCCCAGCAACAGGATAATGTAATGAATTTAATAAAATATTTGCGGGCAGCGCCCCTGGATCGATGACCATTTTTAAATCACCCACCCTGCCCACCCACACGCCGTAGCGTATTACCGTTAGTGTCAATAGGCTTTACAACCAGGTATCAACCCATATTTTTTTAACCCACTAATTATCTTAAATATTATAAATCGCCTCAAAAAAAGACTGTCAGTATTTTTTACAATCCTGGCGCACGGACATCAAGCCACGCCGATAAGTTTCTGAAAGTAATCAATATTTTTATTGGCCTGGATATTGCATCCCATAATGACGGGACAATAAAACAACAGGGTGAACCAGGAGGAAAGAGGATGGAAACAAGGCATTGGATTGGATTGATTGGGGGTATCGCCTTGTGCATGCTGGGCATGCCTGCATCGGCGACGGTGCTGCAGCCGGAGCACTGCGACAATTGTACCGAGCAAGGTCACAGCTTTGATTTTAGCTGGTGGGATCACCTGTTTAATCAGCACAGATCAGGGAATCACGGTGGCGATTTCCGCACACTGCTTTATAACCTGTTCAGAAAGCCGGCCTCACACGACTGGAACGTGTATCAACCTGTCGGGAAAATGCCGGTCGATAACGACTGTCATTACTATGCCGGGAAAGCTGGCATGTGTAACGGCAAGGAAGTGCCGGAACCTGGCATACTCGGCTTGCTCGGCATCGGCCTGGTCGGCATGGTGCTGGCACATCGCCGACGCAAGATGACATAAACCTGCTTCAGAGTTAGTACAAACGGCGACCCCGGGGGTCGCCGTTTTTTTATGCCTGCCGGTTAATCCTGCGCTAATCCAGCCAGCAGTTTTTCATGGATGCCGCCAAACCCGCCGTTGCTCATCACCAGCACATGGTCACCCGGTTGAGCCACATCGGTCACTTCACTCGCAATAACATCCACGCTGTCGCTGATCATCGCCGGCACCCCGATAGCAGCAGCCACCGGCTCCAGTGACCAATCCAGACCAGGGCCATCATATAGCCAGACCCGGTCCGCGCCCTGCATGGCAGCAGCCAGTGACTCCCTGTGTATGCCCATGCGCATGGTGTTAGAACGCAGCTCAAGAACCAGCAGGATGCGCGCATCACCAACCCGCTGCCGCAGGCCCTCAAGCGTCGTCGCAATGGCCGTCGGGTGATGGGCAAAATCATCATAGACCGTGACCCCATTGACCGTACCGCGTACCTCCAGGCGGCGCTTGATACCCTCGAACTCCGCCAGCGCCGCAATAGCCTGCGCGACGGGAACACCGGCATGCCGGGCCGCGGCAATGGCAGCCAGGGCATTGTGTACGTTATGCAGTCCCAACTGGCTCCACGTCACCCGGCCTTGGTGCGCTCCGTCCAGGGACACATCAAAACAGCTGCCATCGGCACGCTCCAGGCGCGCCTGCCAACCGGTATCACTACCATCAATCCCAAAGGATTCCCGGGGGGTCCAGCAACCCAGCGCCAGCATCTGCGCCAGGTTGGCATCACTCCCGTTTTCAATAATCAGACCGGTAGCCGGTACGGTCCGGACCAGGTGATGGAACTGGCGCTGTATTGCGCCGAGATCCGGAAAGATATCCGCATGGTCATACTCCAGGTTATTCAGCACCAGGGTACGCGGGCGGTAGTGGACGAATTTGGAACGCTTGTCGAAAAAGGCCGTGTCGTATTCGTCGGACTCGACCACGAAAAACGGGCCACTGCCGAGGCGTGCCGACACCCCGAAATTCACCGGGATGCCACCGATCAGGAATCCGGGCGCCAGGCCGGCAACCTCAAGAATCCAGGCCAGCAGGCTCGCCGTCGAGGTCTTGCCATGGGTGCCGGCCACGGCCAGTACCCAGCGGTCTTTGAGTATCTGTTCGGCCAGCCACTGGGGACCCGAGGTATAGGCCAGCCCCGCATCGAGCACCTGTTCCACCGCGGGATTACCACGTGACAGGGCATTGCCGATGACCACGCAATCCGGCGCCGGTTCCGGCAGCCCGGATTGATAACCTTCCCGCAGGATAATGCCGCACTCCCGCAACTGGGTGCTCATTGGCGGGTAGACATTGGCATCCACGCCACTGACGTTCATGCCACATTCACGCGCCAGCAGCGCGATGCCCCCCATAAACGTGCCACAGATTCCGAGAATATGGATCTGCATCTCAATACGCTTCGACAGGAAACAGGGTACCGATCACCTGCATGGCGACCAGCGTATACAGGATGGATATCCCCAGCCCGGCCACGAACGCAACCGACAGGGCGTGGCGCATGACATGGGCCACCACCAGCAGACTCCAGCCAAACAGGATCAACCAGGCCAGGGCAAAAAACGGCGGTACCTCACCGGCGTCCTGCCCATTGAGCAATATCCGGACCACCGGCAGGGCAAACAGGCCAAGTACGGCACCGGTCCCGGCCAGCGCCGCCAGAGTCTGGCCGATACGGGCGGCTTTATCCAGCAGATACAGGGGCGCCGCTACGAATGTGACCAACAGGGCCAGGTCCACCCCCGCGATGCGCAGCGCAACGGCGGACGAGTACCCCGGCAGTGACAGAAGGAATGACACCAGTGTATAGGCCACCAGCGACAGCCAGAGCAACGCCCGGGAAACCGGTAAATCCTGGGGACCTGCGCGCAGCAGGCAGATATCAAGCCAGATCGTAATCAATCGTAACATCGGGTCGGCGGCAGGAAACGGGTGTTCATCCCGGGAGGAGCAGTTTCAGGAAAAGAATCCAGGGAACCTCTGATTAATTCAGAAATTTCGCCATTGCGAGCGAAGCGCGGCAATCTCATACAATGGAATCAGTAGGTTGGAGATTGCCGCGTCACTTCGTTCCTCGCAATGACGAATTGATCAGAGGTTCCCTAG
>Ga0114931_10000086_pt1 | contig 95201 bp, 104 predicted proteins | sample 2SBtaG_FD_89579 | JGI IMG/M metagenome (GOLD analysis project Ga0114931, IMG submission 89579) | Deep subsurface microbial communities from Kolumbo volcano to uncover new lineages of life (NeLLi) - 2SBTROV14_V59a metaG | ecosystem: Environmental > Aquatic > Marine > Volcanic | place: Kolumbo...
AGCCGGCGCCCAAGCCGGCGCAGCGTCGGGAGGATCCGGGGGCCGATCCGGCGGCTGATCCGGCGGCCGATCCGGCCCCGGAGGCGTCCGAGCGCGATTCTGACGCGGGTCCTGCTTGACGCGGATGGGGCTGTCCGCATAATCGCTAGTCCATTCCGGCGTAGCTCAGTCGGTAGAGCAGGTGGCTGTTAACCACCGGGTCGGCGGTTCGAGTCCGTCCGCCGGAGCCATTCATGCGGCCCCACGGAAACGTGGGGCCGCACCTTTTAACAGCATGCCCGGCTCGTCGAGGCCGGGCTTTTTCGTGAAACCGCCAACTGTCGCGCGTGTTTGCGACCACCCTGGTGAGCGCGGTGATCTCCGCGTCGGCGCGCGTGTAGATCACGGTGCCCCCTTGGCGGCGCCCGATTGCTCTCTGTAGCGGAGACCGGGGAGAGAGCACGGGGGTTCTGGTTAACAGCGGAGACTTCAACGACTCTCCAGCCGCGAAATCCATGCAGCGACGGGCGGTTGCGTTCGTCGCGCTTGATCGACTGCGGTGGGTTCGCGGCCCACACGATTGGAGCGGCGAACTGACATGGGCAAGACACGTCAGTCGCCGCAACACTCCTCGCCGCTCAGCCCCTCGCGGCCTTCCCTGACGAGCCAGGGGACCATCACGAGAGCCGCCGCAGGATCCGCCCACCACCATCCGAGGACGGCGTTGGCCACGAGGCCGAGCAACAAGGCCAAAGAAAGATACGAACACGCCAACGTCTCCTTGGCCTCCGCGCGAAGAGCGGCGCTCCCAATTTCCCGGGCTGCTCGAAGCTTGCCCCATGAAACGAGCGGCATGACCACGAGCGAGGCCGCGGCGAGCACGATGCCGATGGTGCTCTCGTCCGGAGCATCCCGAGTCCATAGCGTCCAGCCCGCCTGGGCGGTCACGTAGATCGCCAGCAACAGGAACGTGATGCCCACGAAAACGTGTACGCGATGCTCCGTGCGCTCCACCGTCTCTCGGTCCGCTCCGCGTGTTTCGACCGCGAGGCGCCATAGAAGGACGGTGGCCGCAGCGAGTTCGATGACGCTGTCGAGGCCGAAACCGACGAGTGCAATACTGCCCACCTGCACCCCCGTCCACAGTGCGATTCCTGCCTCGATCAGGTTGTAGGCCATCGTGGCTCCGACAAGCCACAAGGCGATCCGCATCCAACTCCGAGCAGGTGCTACATGGGATGTGTCCAAAACCTCCTGGGCCATCCCCGTTTCTCTCAGAAATTCACCCGGAAGATCAAGCGGGAGACGAGATCCTCGCGCAACGCCTGCCCTCCACCGCTCCTCAGGACAGGCACCTGCACCGCTGCCTCGAGCACAGTGCGCTCGGTGATCCACTGCAGACCAGGCGCCACATACCAGGTGAACCCACCCGAGTCCGCGTTCGTCATTCCGGCCACCCTGTCCTGGTCGCGCCAGACCGCATTGCTCTCGAGCACCGCGAAGAGATACGACGGCACTCCGCTTCCCAGCTCTCCCCAAGGTACGAGTCGATACTGGAAGGAGGCGTCTCCCCGGAGCTCGTCGCCGGCATCGAAGTCGTTCGCCTCGGTGCGGAGCTGGTAGCCTGCCGACAGGTCGAGTTCCCATCGGAGCGTTTGCCACGTGAAGATGGCGCCCGCGACTGGGTCCCAAGATCCCGTTCCGAGTTGGAACGGCTGTGGGAAACTGCCGAGGCTGTCCGCCTCACCGTCGGCGCCAGTCGGCAGCTTGAGTCCCACGAACGGAGCGAGCCGCAGCGTCTCCCCGGGCCGGTTGATCGCGAGGGCCGTAACGCGGACCAGCGCAGTCATGTCCCCGAAGCCGCTGGTCGACCGTTCGGCACGTCCCGATGGCGTGTCCATCTCCATGCGCTTGTAGAGGAAGGGCAGGATGCCGAAAAGCGTGACCCGCGTGTGAATTCCGTAGACGAGCACGGAGGGAATGGCGACGACATCAAGCTCTCGATTCATGGGTGACGGATCGTCATGCGCTCGCATCCAGATGACCTGCTCGCGCACGATCACCTCGTCGGAGTGGACCGGAAGCGCCGTGTTGAAGGTGATCGGTCCGGCAGACGCAGTGGCCGCGGTGACCACGATCAGCCCGGCGGCCAGAACGGCGGCGGTATGTTTCATAGCCATCCCAACGCCTCCCCCACCGGATACGCCACGAAGGCGACGACGAAGCCGACTGCGTAAAGCCCGGTCGAAATCCAGAGCACGAGGCGACTGAACCCGCTCGCCACCTGACAAGCGCTCTCGCCACCTTCCTCAGGAACTTCACACGCGGCGCGCCGATCCCAGCGCTTGACGACGATCCAGTTGCCCGCGATCAGCAATCCTGCCCCCAGGAACACCCATTCCTTGTTCTCGCTGAGCGGAACAAGCCACGGAACAGAGGAGACGGCACCCGCGACGACCGCACCAAGGCCGAGCGTGACCAGCAGCGTCGGCAATGCGCAGCAAAGGAGCGTGCTGGTCGAAGCGAACAGCGACAGGATCGCGAGCGCCTTGTCCTTCATCCTCCACCACCCTCCAGGCGCCGGACGGCATCGACGCGTAACACCCACATGCCGTCGGCTCTCGTGGCCACGCCCGTCACAGCAAGCGAGCGGTGCCCGCCTTGCACCAGTGATCGGAGCCGGGCGAAGGCGTCGCCGCCGCGTAAGCGAAATCGATGACCGCCGCCTACGTCTAGCCGGAGATCGTCTCCCGAACCCTGAACGCTTCCCGTGGCCCGAATGGTGATTTCGCGGGACGTGAAACCGGCATCGACGACAGCCTCGCGCACGGGACCTGGCATCAGAACCGTGTCGGGAGCGACGTCGAACGTCGCCCGCCCCTGATCGAGGTTGACCTCCACGTTGCGAACCCCCGGAAGCTCGCCGAGCTTTTTCTTGAGACCTCGCACGCAGAACGGGCATGCGAGCCCGTCAACGCGAACGTCGTAGTGGGCCACGTTCGCCAGTGCGGGAACGGCAAGACCGAGCACGAAGATGCCCATGACGAGCGCGATCATCCTACGGAGCGCTGGACCGCGATGCCTGGTCGATGGTCTTGGCGCCCGCACGTCACTCACCTGCGCCGCTTACGGTCACATGGAACGCCGGAGCCTCTCCGCGATCGACCGCTTGCAGCGCGGCGATCATGTCCGGGGGCGTCGTCTTGCTCGCGTCATAATGAACGCGCGCGGATTTGTCGTCGACCGAGACCTCTGCGCTGGCGACGCCATCGATTCCTGTCAAGCAGCCCTGCGCTGCCTCAGCGCAGCCCTGGCAGACCATTCCCTCGATGTGCAACACGGTTTCTGCGAGCTCGCTTTGATTAGCCGTAGCGGTGACATTTGACGCAGGTGCCATCGATGCCGGTGGCACAGGATCCTTTTGACAGCCAACGAGAGCGAGCCCCGCGACCACTACAAGTACTGACCGTGTCATGGTTGCCTCCCTTCAACTGGTTGCTTGTCCAAGACCCGCCGTTCGTAGCGTGGCCTCATCAGGGCCGCGTCCTGAACAACAGTCGGCGAGCTTTCCGTCGATAACCACCGCCGGGACTGATCGGATCCCGAGCTGCTTGGCGCGGGTGGCCACAGCGTCATTGTTCATGTCGAGAACGCTCACTTCGCACGAGGGACACGCGACTTGGTTCACCATGTCGATCGTTTCCTGACATGCAGGGCAGCCAGCGCTGAAAACTTCAATTGTTCTTTTGTTACTCACGATTCACCTCACTGTTTGGGTTGCTGGTTGATCACCGCTCACGCACGATGAGCAACTGGTCGCGGATGATTTCCGAGGCCAGCTGTTCCAGACGGAGGCAGTGATTAGAAGCGCGAGCCCGGCGTACATCGCTGGATCGCTCTCGAAGGAGAATTTTCCGATGAGGACGACGGCCGACGCAGCAACACCGACCACGAACGGACGGTAGCCTCGCCGCTTGGGTGCGCGAAACGCCAGCGCGCCAACGGCAAGGGCGAGGAACACCGCGGTGAGCGGGAGAAGATATGTTGTTTCGACGAGGAAGCCGAGACCGATCGAACTCAGGAAACCCGCGTACGCCGGCCAGCAAGCAGGGCAAGCGATTTTCGGAAGGAACGCGGCGCCGATGCCTGGGAGCATCGCGAAGTTGAGCTTCCAGCCACCACCTTGGGCGGGCACGCTGGTCGCTTCCTCTGTGCTTCCCCCAAGGGCGGACGCCACGGTCTCCACACTCGGAACACCGCGCATGGATCCGTCCGACTGTTCGTAAAGCCGACAACTGGCTGCGCCACTGCCTCTCGTGCCCGCGACATCGCGTCCATCCACAAGAATCGTCGGCGAGCCAAAGCCTCGAACATGCGACGGGCTTTCGTCGTCATCGCCCCGCCACTCGCGCCAACGTGGTGAGATCTTGGTCTTTGCGAAGGCGCGCAGCAGTTGCGCTCGTGCATCCTGCACGTTGGGGCAATCAGCGTCGTAGACGAGCTCAACCGTTGGCATAGTCGTCCTCCCATCGGTCGAGCTCTTCCAAAATGGGGCATTCGGTCGTGGGGCCTTGCCCACGACACTTCTTCGCCAGGCGACCGAGCGCGTCTTTCATCCGCTCAAGGCTGGCGATACGCTGCTCGATGTCGACGATCTTGTCTTTCGTCTGCTTGCGCACATCGGCACAGGTAGAATCGGGGTCGACCCGAAGCTGGAGAAGCTCCTGTATCTCCTTGAGCGTGAAGCCGAGGTCCTTGGCGTGGCGGATGAAGAGCACACGCCGCACGGCTTTTGGGGGGTATTCGCGGTACCCGGACGAGGGGCGTCGCGCTGGTTCAGCAATGAGGCCCTCGCGCTCGTAGAAGCGGATGGTTTCGATTCCGACACCCGCCCGCTTGGCGACTTGCCCAATTGTCAGCGTTTCCATGCCTGCCTCCGTCATCTGGAGACAGTATGGATCCTGTACCATACTACGGGGTCAAGGGTTTACTTTGATGTTTTTTTTGGCGCCGGTCTCCCGTGGGCCCTTTGGCGGAATCGCTTGGATCTACAGCACTTTGCGCGGAAGGCGCACCGGCAGCCTGGTCGCCCGCGGATTCCGATCCTGCGGGCCAAGGCAAGCATTCTTTCCTGGCGCGCAACGTAAGGAAAGACTCCTTTGCTGTCGTTGCCGACTCCCTGGCACCGCACCGTTGCCCAGTGGCGACACGATGGCTCGTCCGTGCGGGCTCATGGTCCGTCTCCGCACCGGGCACAGCGCTCCTCGCCTCGAGGCTGCTGGTCCGTGAGCACCGTGCCGCACTTGATGCACAGCTTTGGAGGCTTGTCGCCGAGGCACGCGAGTACCTCCGCGGCGGCTACCGGTTTGGGCAGGTAGCGCTGGACGAGGCCGCTCTTCAGGTGATCATCGATGGCGGGCTGACCGCCGGACATCAGAATGCGGTGGGCACCGGGCAAGCGGTCCCGTACCTGCTCGAGCAGCCAGATGCCGTTCCGCCCGCCGTCGTCCGCCAGGTCGTGGTCGGTCACGATCGCGGCCAGCTCGTGCGCCTCCGCCATGGCCAGCGCCACTGCCGGGGACGTGGCCAGCAGCACGTCGTGGTCCTGCTTCAGGCTGCGAGCGAGACCGCGGAGGATCTGCTCGTGGTCGTCCACGATCAGGATGCGCGCGCGGGCCCGCGGCCCGACGCCCTCGCGAGCGTCGGGCCGGGAACCCAGGGTCTCATTCAGTGTCGCCACGCCGTCGGCGAGCTTGCTGATCTCGTCGATGAGCCGGGGCAAGGTGCTCTGGAAGAACTGGTGCCCCATGCGTGTGCGAAAGAAGTCGCTCATCAGAAAGCCCTCTCGCGCACCTCAGCGATCGCCTCACCGTGCTGCTGGACGAGCGCGCGTACCTGATCGCGGTTGTCGTCGTTGAGCCCGTTGCCGACGACCGCGTGCAGGCGATCCCGGTAGCGCGTCCACGCCTTGTCCAGCGCCGCGAGAGGATCGGCGCCCTTGCGGGGCGGCTTGCTGAGCCCCCAGAACGTGAATCCGTTTTGCGTCTTGCCGCCGAGACCGAGGTCCTTGGCCGCCGCCATCGCTGCCGCCGACAGCGATCGGTAGAGCGTGTCCTTGTAGCGCACGCCGTCTGCCTCGACGGTGCACTCGCAGCGGACGTTGCCCTGGCGGTCTCGCTTCTGGATCACGGTGCCCGGATCGGGAAGACGCGGGTCGCGAACCTGCTCGCGTGGCGCCTTGGTCGGCTTCGGCTCCGATGTTGGGGCGACCTTCGCAGCCTCGGGCTGGGGTACCGGCTTTGCCTTCGATGCCGGCGTTGCCTTCGGCGCCGCCTTGGTCTTGGCCGCGGTCGGCTTCGCACCTCTGGTCTTCGTCTTGGTAGCGACCTTCTTCTTGGGCGGAGCCTTCTTGGCTGGGGCCTTCCTGGTGGTTGCCTTCTTCGCCGTGGTCTTCTTCTTCGTCGTCTTCTTGGTTGCCATGGCTCTTCTCTCCTACTGGTTGCGGCTTCGCCGACGCGCACCGGCACCATGCCGGGCGAGACTTGCGAAGGCCTCGAGGTCCGTTGCTTTCGGGTCGCTGGTCGCGAACGACAGGCGACCCTCCTTGGGCAGAATGGGTGCGACCTCGATCCGGTCGTCCGGACCGACGCCGCCCGCGTCCGCGATCTCCTCGTCGGTCGTGAGGTAGCCGTGCTCCTCGACGCGCAGGGCGTCCTTGAGCACCGCGACGATCACGACGTCGTGGTTCCGCAGGTAGCGGTGTTCGTCGCCGTGGTAACGGGTGCGTCGGCCGATGACCCGCGACGGGTCAGTGTGTGGTTCGACGTTGGGGGCAAGAATGCAGGCGGTTTGCTTGGGCATCGTCGACTCCCCTTTCAGCCGGCGATGTTCCAGGCGTTCTTGTTGCCGTATCCGAGCTGGCTGCCCTCAACGATGTAGGCGACCTCGTCGGGCTCATCGGGATTGCAGCACGGGCATTTCGCTTCCGCGCAGTCGCACTCGTCTTCGTCGCGCAGGTCCCGGGCGTCACAGATGCCGCGGATCGAGTTCTGGAACGGCCAGTTTTCCTGGGTCATCAGCCGGACCTCGGCGTTGGGATCGAAGTCCTGTAGGCGATCGATCAGCTCTTGAATGGTCATTGCGTCCTCCTTGTTTCCGGGCGCGGCCTATACGCGACCCTGAAGACATGAGGGCGCTCTGTGGCCCTGGAAGCAAGGCAATCCAGAGCGAAATCAATGAGTTACTGACGTCGCGAGTTCTGGCGAGATGTCGCGTAGATGTGCGCCTCAGCCCATCACCACTCCCATCGCAGGCCACCCATGGCGCCGTAGTCCGGCTGCCAGCCCCGCAGTGGATCGCGCCGCGTGCCGCCCCAGCCGCGGGCGAAGGCCGACATTCCGCTCGTGATGTGGTGGGCGTAGTCGAGCGACCCGCCCGCCGCATCCGGGCGCACGTATCCAAAGAGGTCGAGCTTGCCGTGTCCGGGCTCGAACGCGCCGGCGGTCCTGATGCCTTCGCTCAGGCCGTCGGCGATGGAGCCAAAGGGCGGGCCACCTCCCTTGCCACGTCGCTTGGGCTTGCGCGTCGCAGGTCGTGAACCGCGGCCTCGACCTTGGACGACAGCAGCCCGTCGAGCGCGCCGCTGTCGAGCCCGAGCACCTTGGCAAGCTCGCCGATCCCCTTGGTGCCGAGGTGCGACTTCACGCTGGCGATGGCCTTGTCCTTGATGCGCTCCTTCTCGGCATCGGTGATCTTGCCGTCGGCGCTCGCCAACTTGATCTCATCGACGACCCGCTGTTGCAGGTCCTTGACGGCCGTGAACACGACGTCGTCGAGGCGCACGAGCACGCCTCTGAGATACTCGTTCTTGATCTTGGCCCGGACGAGCTGCGCGATCTTGGCTGCCACCCACGTGAGGGCGGCGAGCAAGACGGGCGAAGCGATCTCCAGAATCTTCAGTGCGACATCTCCTGCATCCATGACTGTTTCTCCTTTGTGCCGGCTTCCCGGCACTCATTGGTTGTTGACGTTGCTCTCCCCGCTGAATGCGGCTTGCAGGCCCGGCCAGAGCGAAAGGCCCGGGTCGGGCTTGTTCTTCGAGACGTGGTAGTGGCCGCACACGCCGCGGAAGTGGCTCGGCGCGAGCCTGTTCGTGACGCTGCTGCCGTCGGTGGGAAGCACGCGTGGGATGCCGAAGTGCTCGCAAAGGACCTCGGCGAGCTCGACTGCGCGCTGCTTCTGGATCTCGTAGAAGTCGAGGTGCTCGTAGCTTCCGCGGCGATGCACTCGGCCCTCCGTGATCACCGGGCGCGGTGGCTTCTGCCACTTGTTGCGATGGAGCCGAACCGGGTTCTGGATCTCGACACCGATCGATCGATCGTTGGCATTGCCGGCGTGCCACGCCCGTGCCTCGGCGAGATCGAGCGCTTGGTAGACGGTGCCGTCACCATCGAGCATGAGCTGGACCGACAGGCCACGGTCGAGCAGCACGTGGAAGCACTGGTGCGACGAGGTGCAGCCGTCCCAGTGCAGAACGAAGAGGTTGACGCGCTTGCCGGAGGGGTCACGCCGCCGGCGCCATCCCTTGCGACCATAGAAGGACAACCCGCCAGGCTCGAGCCAGGTCACGACCGGGAACGACACCGGGATGCGTTCACCGCCCGCGATGAGGTACTCGCGTGCCGGCGGATCCCAGGTTCGTCCCTGGATGGCCTCCCAGGTCTTGGGGCCCAGGATGCCGTCGACGGTCAGCCCGCCGTGCTCGGCCTGAAACGCGGCGACGTGCCGGACGAGCTCGGCGCCGCCGACGTCGTCGGGCCAGCCCGCCGGGACGGACCAGTGGAGGCGCTCCTTATAGTAGGGATTCAGGCGCCGCGCTCGACGCAGCCACCTGGGACTCAGTGTTGCTTTCTCTGTCATCTCGTCCTCCACAAACGCGAAAGCCCCGAACGGCGTCTGTCTGGACACCATCCGGGGCTCGGTTTCTCCGACGACCCTCAGCGGCGCGCGGCCGCTTTTGTCTCTTCGTCAGCCCTTCGCCTTGATCACCATCTCCTTCGCCGCGAGCGTCAGCTCATCGATGCAAGACGTCGCCTGCTTCGCGCGGTGGGCGGCCCGCTCGAGCAGGCGCACGCCGTCTTCGTGTGGCATGTTGCCGCGTCGAGCTCGCTGAACCAGCAGGGCGTGCTCGACCTGTTGGGCCGTGACATAACCCAGGCCAATCAGGATCACGCCCAGCGGGCGATCATCGCCGCTCGCCTGACAGGCCAAGGCCTCGTCGACCTGCTCCCCGGTCACGAGGTCGAGCTCCGTGAGAAGGTGCCCGATCGTGTGGTTTTGCTTGTTCTTGAACAGCTTCATCGCGACAGCCTCCCGTTCATCACGTGAATGACATCCTTGAGAGCCGTCATCGCCGACTGCATGCGGTCGCTGGCTCGTGTCGACTCCTGCACGAGCGTGACGGTGCGCTCGTACATGTCTGCGAGCCGCGACTCCTTCTCGCGCCGGTCCTTGCGCTCCAGCCACCAGCCGAAGATGAAGATCGCCGCCACGGCGTAGGGCCCGCCGGCCTTGAGCGCTTCGATGAGGGTGGTGAGCGACTCCATGACTACGGTTGCCCCTGCCCGGGATCTTGTTGAGGCAACGACGACGGCAACGTGATCGGACCCGGCGGGTAGGCCGCGTCCATGTCCGGAGGCGATGCCGTCTCCCCGTCATGGGTGGGCTTGGCATCCGGATCCGAGTAGCCCTCACCCTTGAGGTATTCGGCAAGCGAGTTGGTGCACTTGCGGTGCATCAAGAACAGCGAGTTCTCATAGCCGGGCGGGCACACATCCCATGTCCGGACAAGACACTCTTTCGCGCCGCACTCGGGGCAGTGCGGCAGGTCGATCGTATCGATGGCGGTCTGCTTGTTTGCACCGGTTCCCTTGGTCACGCCGAGGCACCTCGGCCCCCCCATCCGGCCATCAAAGCCCAGCTTGTCTTTCGCCGTGCCACCGGTCACCTCGATAGAGGTCGTTCCCATCACGGTCGAGTTGCTGACGATGCGCACGGCGCCGCTGTCCACATCCGCCCCTGCGCCCGCGAGACCGGCGTCGATCTTCGCCGCGACCTCGGACGCGATGGCAGCGCTGATGTCCGCGAAGTCGGCGAGCACGAACGTGATGGTCTGCGCAGTCACTTCCCCGTCGACCTTCACATCGAGCGTGTCTCCATCGGCGAGCGCGAAGGGCTCCTTCTTCGTTTTCGAGTAGCCCTGCTTGAGCGGAATGGTGTGCCCGGCTCCGCAATTGAGGCAGTCCTGCTTGAGCATCGTTGTGTCGGCTTCAATGATCGGCATCGTCTTTTCCTCCCTACGTGCCTGAGAACGTGAGAAACATCTGTCTTTGCGTGAACCCGCTGGTCGTCGAGTCGAACCAGCCCACGCCCTCGTCGCGCGAGAAGAAGGCGGACGGGGAGTTGCCCGTGCCGGACTGTGTTTCGACCGTGAAAGTAATCGAGCTTGGATTTGCGGGAAGTCGCCCTGAAGAAAAGGACGCGCCTCCACCGATGTTCACAGTTGAAGTGCTCGCCCACTCGCCCTCAGTCGCCGAGTAGCCCCGCAGGGCACCAGGGACCGTGTACTCCCGGCCGATGGTCAGGCTCTGTCCGTCGCTCACACCATCCGTGTTGAAGATGAAGTTACGGGAAACCGAACCTGTCCATTCGGAATCAGCGAATGGGCTTGTGGCCGAGGCATGAAGCTGGAATCGCGATTCGAAATTGTTGTGGAAGAAGCGCGCAGAAAAGAACGACGTCGTGTCCTTCACCCATTGAGTGCCGTCCCATCTGGCGTTCAGCGTGATCTCGATGGTCCGGTCCGTGTAATAGATGCGCAGGCCGTATGTGCCGCCGGTGACCTGCCACAGCAGCTTGCGGTTGGTGGGGTTGATGACCGTGGTCAGGGATGGATTCTGCTCGCCTGCTGGTCCATCGAACTGCTGGGTCTCCGTCCAGGTCTGCGCCACATTCGTGCGGGCCGAGACGTTCACAAAAGCGAGCAGCTCGCTCAGCTGGCTGCGCACTGAGCCCACTGCGAGGCTGCTCGGCGATCCAGCCACGGCCTGCGCACCCACTCGCTCCGCACCGTCATCGCTGGCGGTCTGTGCGGCCAGGTCGCTGATGATCTTGTCGAGCTGGGCCTCGACGGTCGCCGCTGGGTTGGTGCGTCCTCCGAGCCAGTTGCCTCCACCCGCATAGGCAATCGCCGATGCCGCGTGGGCACCGCTGGCCGCGTTCTCGTGCGCGTTGATGTGCCCGAGCAGCTCGTCGAGCTGTGACCTCACGCTTCCGGCCGCAAGGGCGTTGGGTGATCCAGCGGTTGCCGCCGCCCCGACTTTGGGTGCTCCACTGGTCGCACCGAGATCGGATACGACCTCGTCGATCGCCGCCTCCACCGAGGCCCCGGACACCGCAGTAGCGTCCGCCCAGCTCCCGCTGCCCCCGTAGGAGATGGCCGAGGCTGCATGGGCCGCGGTGGCATCGTTTTCATGATCGTTGATGTCCGCCAGCAGCTCGTCGAGCTGAGACTTCACGGAGCCGGCGGCCAGCGCGTTGGGAGATCCGGCGGTAGCCACAGCGCCGACCTTGGGTGCCCCGCTGGTCGCGGCGAGGTCCGCCACGATCTTGTCGAGCTGAGCCTCGACCGATGCAGCAGGGTTCGTGGTCGCATCGGCCCAGGCTCCGCCGCCGGCGTAGGCAATGGCCGATGCCGCGTGGGCGCCGGTCGCTTGGTTCTCATGGGCGTTGATGTGGCCGAGCAGCTCGTCGAGCTGCGCGCGAACCGTCCCCACCGTGAGTGCATTGGGCGACCCGGCGGTGGCTCCTGCATCCACATCCGGCGCGTCGTGTCGCCTCGCGGTCGCACCGAAGTGAGCTGTCAGCTCGTCGTCGATCTCCTGCAGCGTGGACTGCACGTCATCGGTGACCGGGGCGAGCGTATTGAAACCGCCGGTGAACACGCTGATGGCGCTGGCCTCCGCGAAGATGAAGTTCTGACGGCGACCGACATCGCCGGGAATGGTCGGGTTGGGGTCCAGGTCTGCATTCAGGATCTGGGTTTGGCCGAAGGAGCGGGTGACATCGACGATGAGGACCTCATCGGGCTGAAGCGGCGGAGGCACCGCGCTTCCGGCAAGCGCCTCGGCGCCCTGGCGAACCACGAACTTGAATGTCTCGTCCCGCCGAAAGAATACCTGCTGGCTATTGCCGTCGGTGCGCGGGTCGGACAGCACGCGGTCGAACTTGATGAACAGCGAGACGATCTTCTCGTTGCCCGCCGTCTGCACCGCCGTGGACACCGCGTTCAGATCGGTGGAGAGGTCGACGTTCTGCGCGGTGCCGAAGAAGATGCGCTGGCCCAGCTGATCGTAGGCGCGACCCGGCGCCGTCAGGTCCACGGTCAGGTCGGGCACGCCGGCCTTCTCGCTGGCGACCATGCCGTCGATGATTCCGAAGATGCCGATGTCGTTCGCGAAGTCGCGGTCAGCCTGCTCGAGCACCGCAAAGCCGAGGTCAAGCTCGGCCTCGGTCACCTTTTGTCGGAAGTAGTAGTCCAGTCTGTCGGCCATGATTCCTCTCCAGAACGTCAAAGCCCCGAGGCGGCCGCTGGAAAGCGGCTCACTACGGGGCTCGACTGGTTCGATTACCCATCAGCGCACGCGGCGCCTCGTGTCCTCTCGTCAGTGCAAGTCGCTGGTCTCCCCGAGCTCGGACAAACCAAGCTCCCAGTGGTCGATGAACGCCGGTGCTCCCGGCTCGATTAGATCGATGAAGTGCGTGTGCGCCGGTCGCATGAAGTCGATGATCTGACGGATCTGCATTCTCTCTGCGTCCGTCAGCGTCCGGTTCACCGTAATGTCGAAGGAATACAGGGCGAACTGGTCCGTGGGACCAAGCTCCCAGTCCACACCCAGCTCGGATTCGCCGAGCACGAGCGTGGTCCCATGGAAGGCGTCGATGGCGGTGACGTCGACACCGAGGAAGAATCGGATCGCGTTGCGGATCCCGGCGGCCGTCCCCTTCTGCTTGTAGATCTGAACCAGCACGGACACGAGCCGGCGCTTCTGCAGCGCGCTCAGATCGAAGGCAAAGGGGTTGCCGAGGTCGGCGAGCATCAAGTCCAGGAACGCCTCCGGCGCCAGGTCCGGATCGAGGATGTCGGTGAATCGATCGACCTCGGAGAGCAGCAGCTCGAGCACATCCTGCAGCACGGCCATGAAGCGCTCGAGGTCTCCGGTCAGGTCCTGCTGGCGGTTGATCTCGGGCAGCAGCCGGATGAGCTCGAAGGCACGCTGCTTGGGTCGGCCCGGCGGAACGAAGCCCGGGAACGTGGCCTGGTTGCCGGTCTCGCCGATGGGGTTGTCGAACACGTCTTCCACGTCGGTCACAATGACGCGGTAGGCAGCCCTCTGACTCATGTCGATATCGAGATCGACCTCCACGGCCGCGGGGCCCGCCCCTTTCACACCGACCGGCACCAGGGAGACGGCGGGAAACGTTTGGGCCAAGAAGCTGAAGTTGCCAGGCGTCAGCGCATCGCTACCGGCCCCGTCGCCCAGCTGGCGCATCGGCTCATCGAACGAGACGCGCACGCGCTTGGCGGCGATCGCCTGGGCGCCAACAACCACGGGGGCAGTCAAATCCTCGATCTGGAAACTGTAGGTGAGGTCGAGCGGCAGAGCAGAGACGAGGGTTGCCGACACCACACGCAAGGAGACGATCTGGAGACTCGTGAAGCTCGCCGTCGGATCGATGACGAGCGCCAACGTGTCTGCGGTCTCGGTGACGCCGCTTCCGGGGCCGTCGAACCCAGTCTTGAACTCCGTGACCGCACCTCCCTCGAAAGCGAGCGTGCCGTTGACGTAGACGCGAGTCGCCGAGCGGTCGATGCCGTCGCTGCCAACGTCCACGATCTCGAGGGCGATGGCGGTCCCGATGGGAACCTGGACCTCGTTCGGCTCCGGATCCCGGTTGACGAGCACGGGCCGGGTCGGCGTCGCGTCGGTGACGACGTCGTCGAAGTACAGTCCCGGTAGCTCGACTCGAAGTGCCATTGCCTATACCGCCACCAGCTCGAGCTGCAGACCCACGGTGTGGACCCCGCTCAGTTTGGACACGTTCGCTGCCATGTCGGCCCGGTCTCGGGTTCTGTCTGGAGCAAGCAGCATGCTCGCCTGCTTCGCACCATCGATCGTGATGGAGGCTTCCCAGTTCACACCGGCGGGCACGGCGCCCGCGTTGCGCAGGCGGAGCCGTGCGCGGACGAAGTTCTCGGCCGTGAGGTCCACGCTCTGTTGGACCTCGGCGCGGTCACCGACTTCGAGATCATGGACGTCTCCGGGCGCATCGCTCCCCAGCACGAACGCGAAGTCGCCCGAGGTCGGCACGAAGCCCGCGGGCTGCAGTCGTCCCTGCTGGGCTCCGAGTGCTGCGTTGAATGCGGTGAAGGCCATCATGCTCTCCTACAGCTGCCGGAAAACCTCGACGTGATCGAAGAAGCCCCGGCGCGTGACGTCTTCGGTTTGGAAGCCATAGCCGGATCGCCCAGAGGTGAAGGGCTGCGACCCGGTGTTGATGCCCAGGGCATCGTCGATGAACTGCGCCATCCCATTGACAGGTAGCCAGCTCGGCGTCGTCCCGAGCGGCTGAGCAGACAGGTCGTTTTCGAACACGTCGAGCAGGACATCGCCGTTGAGGTTCACGACCATGTCCAGCCGCAGATGTACGAACGTGCCAGGCGCGAGGGTCGCGACACTCGTGCGCAGGATCCCCGCGCTGGGTGTCGCCGCTGCTGGGCTGCCCGACACCATGGCGCCCTTCTTGAGGATGATCTTGTGCGGGTCGTCGTCCGACAGTCCGAGAAGATACGCGTTGTCGTTCACAGACGGACCCTGCGCGCCGATGAAGAGAAACGGCGAAAACCCGGTCGGACCACCGGACACGCCTCGCTGCACGACGCCGCGGATCGATCCGCCCTTGGCCATGGGTGCGAAGCTCGCCTGGTTGGTGAAGAACGCCACGGCACCCGCCGCGGTGGACAGCGAGTTGAATCCGAAGAGGAAGCTCCCGCCACCCGGTGGCCGGGCGATGCCATTGGTGACGCCCCGGTCCACCACGTTGATGTCCAGGCCATCGGTCAGCTCGGTCCAGTCTGTTTCAGCCATCGTGCTCTCCTCCTCCTACAGGGTCGTCATGACCAGCGTTGGCCACAGCTCCTCGAAGTCCTCGACAGGCTCCGGTGTGCCAGCGGTGTCGTAGCTGGCCGCGGCGGTCGAGACAGCGCCCAGGTTGAATGCGAAGCTCTCGTTGCTCCTCCACAGCTCCTCGAAGTCCTCCACGCTCTCGGGTGTTCCTGCCGCATCGAAGGACGCCGGAGTGCTCGGCGCTGTGTCGAAGTCGAAGAAGAAGGACTCGTTGGAAAGCCACTCTTCCTCGAAATCCTCGACGGGCTCGGGGGTCGTCGTGTCGTAGTCGGCCGCCAAGGCGTTCACGCCGTCGGTCAGGCCGAGGATGAAGTTCTCGTTGTCGATCCATCCCTCTTCGAAGTCCTCGGGGAGCTCCGAGATCGGATCGTAGGTCGCCTGATCGAACACCGCGTCGTCGAAGCCAAAGGCAAAGCCCTCGTTGGCGAGCCACTCCTGCTCGAAGTCCTCGAAGGCCTGCGGCTGCGCCACGTCGTAGCCGGCGATCTCCTCGGCTGTGGCCACGGTGACCAGGGTCCATCCGTCCGCCTGGCCCGGAGCCGCTCCCGCGGTTTCGAAGCTGGGGTTGTTGATCGGCATCTACAGCGGGCCTCCCGTGTCTCCGTTGAGGAGCGTGACTGTGCCGAGCACGGGAAACTCCTTGTTCTCGAGGGCGACGTCATCGGAGCGACCATTCAGAAGGAAGTCCGGGTCCTCGTCGCCGATCTTGCGGACGCCCGCGACGGCCTCGACGATGGAGAGCACATCTGACCAGGCGACTTCACCGTCCGGGTTGCCGTCTGCGTCTTTGATGTTGAAGCCGAAGTCCACGGTCGGGTTCGGGGTGCCGTCCGCAAGGCTCACCGCGAAGAAGTCGGCGACCGCCTGCTCGATGCTGGCCTTGACGGTCGCGGTGTCGGTGCCGGGCCGCAGGAACACACGGGCCGATACGTCGATGGTCTTGAACACGGGGTTTTGCACAAACACGACGAAGGTCAGCGTGTTCGGGAACACGACGGTGACCTGATTCTCCACCTGGTCCTTGAGCGCCTGGGAGGGCAGACCACCGCCCTGTGGGATGACGAACAGGATCCCGCTGTTCTCGCCGATGGTCGGGTCTTCGTTCGAGGTGAGCATCAATGCCCGTGCGACCTCGGTCAGCTTGCGTGCGTTGTTCTCGAAGTCCTCCCTGGACACCGTCCGGTTCAGGGTCCGTAGGGAGGCCGGAGCGAGCACACGCGCGGAAGCCAGGCTCTGGCGCGGTGTCCCGCCCGATGCCGCGGAAGGGTTGGTGACCGTGACCTGCGCGGGATTGCCGAAGGCGTCGGTGAAGGTTCCTTCGATCACCACGATGCGATCGGCATCGACGTTGCCGTCCGGGCCGCCGCCGGTCTTGTAGAGGATCTGAATGGTGCCGGTCGGGATGGCCCCCTGGAGGCCGTCGCCGAAGCGGATCGTGGCCTGGTCGTTCTGGTCTACAACCACGGTGAAGTGCAGATCGTTCGGCCCCGAGTCGAGGAAGCTCTCCACCTCCTCGAAGGTGCCGTTGCCGGCCACGACCTGAGCCGATCCATCCAGAAACGGCGTGAAGGTCAGCTGTGGCTCCTGGTTGGCCAGCCCCGTGGAGTCGAACAGCTCGTCCTGCGTCTGCGAGTTTTCGACAGTCCCGGTGGCAACCGGCGGGTTCGCCCCGGTCGGGATCGTCACCGGGGACAGAAGCTGGAAGCGCACCGGGTCGGTGACCTCCTGTGTTCGCACGACGGTCTCAACCGCAAAGGTCACGTCGGCCGCCGGCGGGGCCCCAAGCGTGAACTGGACGTCGGCCGTGGCTGCCCGCGCCCCCGTGAGCTCGAAGCCGAGCAGCTTCGCCAGCGCGATCACGTTCTTGCGCTGCGTGGCGGTGACGATGCGTGACTCGCGGGCCTGGTTGTCCTGGTAGAAGGTGAGGACCTCGCCGACGAAGGCGAACAGCTCGAGGAGGATGTTGCCGAACGAGGCGACGTTGAAGTCGGTCCAGTCCGGGAAGACCGAGCGGACGAGGTTCTGCAGCCGCAAGCGCAGCGAGTCGAAGTCCTTGTCCGTGAAATCCACTGTTGTCGGCAGTAGCGCCATCTGTCTCCTCAAATGCAAAAGCCCCGGCGCCGGTGGGTCTCACCGATGCCGGGGCTCGAATCTTCTCGACGACCCCTGGGTCCTTGTTGTCCCAGCTATGATCTCACATTCCGTTCCCTCCCGCGAGGCTCGGCTGACTTCGCAGTTTCGGTCCGACAACGGCCAGGCAGATCACCGCGACGACGGCCAGCACAGCGCTGGTGAGAAATGCCGCCTGGCTGCCGAACGCCTCCCATAACCCGCCGAAGAGCACGCTGGCCACGAGCGTCAGGCCGCCGAGCGTGAGGTGATACCAGCCGAATCCGCTCCCCCAGCGAGTGGATGGGACGAGCTCGGCGACCAGGGCTCGCTCCGCGCCTTCTGTCAGCCCATGGTAGATGCCGTAGGCGACAAACAGCGCCCATATCGCCGCTTGGCTCTCGGCGAACGCAAACCCAGCATAGATCGCGGCGTAGAAGATCCAACCGAGACTGATCGTCCGGGCCCGGCCCCAGCGATCGGACAATCGACCGCCCGGAATCGACGCGAGCATCTTCACGACGTGCAAGCCCATCCACAGAAGCGGCAGCGTCACGAGGGGGGTCCGCGTTGCGCCGGCCTTGAGCAACAGAAAGAGGTCGCTCGCGTTGCCCAGGGTGAAGAGACCCAGAGGAAGGAGCAGGCGAAGGAGCCGGTCATCGCGCGGTCCGTCGCTATTGCCAGAAGCTTGTGCGGGAGCTGTATCGACCGCCGCCTCCCGTACGCCGAAGACCACCACGGCCACGGCGGCCGCGCCGGGAATCGCCGTGAGCCAGAAGAGTGTCCGGAGATCACTTGGCCATGCCAGAAGAAACCCAAAGGCAATCAGCGGTCCTAGCACGGCGCCCGTGTGGTCCATCGCCCGATGGAGGCCAAACGCAGCCCCCCGCTGGTCGGCGTCCACTGACCCGGCTATGAGCGCATCGCGCGCGCTCGTACGCAGCCCCTTGCCCACGCGATCGGCGACCCGCACCGCCAGTACGTGCGAGGCCGCCGTTGCCACGGCCACGAACGGCCGAGCGACTGACGCGAGCCCATAGCCACCGATGACAAACGGTCGCCGGCGGCCGGTGCGATCCGACCAGCGCCCAGAGAGGAGCTTGAGCACGCTCGCGACGGCATCGGCGAGTCCCTCGATCCAGCCGAGCGCCAGGGCACCCGCACCGAGGGTGCTGAGAAATAAGGGCAAGAGCGGCACGATCATCTCGGTCGCCGTGTCGGTCAGTAGGCTGACGACGCCGAGCAAGACGACGTTGCGGGTCAGCCAGGAGCGCGATGTGTGGTTCGATGCCACGGACCCAGTGTCCGTCATCCCGGCCGCCGTTCCCAGAACAACCATCAGAAGATCACCTCCTGCTGGACGCCCTCGATGAGGACCTGGTTGCCCGGTACGTTCCGTTGAATCACGTTGTATCTGAGGCGCAGGACGAGCTTGTTGCCCTCGCCGCCCTCGAGACGCTTGGCGGTGAGACTGGTGACGACGACCCGGGGCTCCCAGCGGCGAAGCGCATCACCCACGTAGACCTTGGCCAGCTCCTGCAGCGCCACGTCGTTTCGCTGGTGGCGCAACAGGAACAGAAGCGAGCCGAGCTCTGTGCGCCAGGGCAGCTCGCCCTGGGTGAAGTCGGATGCGCCGATGGTGCCGAGGATCTGCTGCACGGCCGCGCGTACCAGCGCTTCGCCGCCCGCCGCCGCGAAGTCTGACTTTCGATCTCGCCGCAGTGGGCTGAGCAATCCGAAGCCGAGTATGTCTTCACCAGCCATCATCGTCACCTCACGGCACCGGCACCGCGTCCCGGATGTTCTTGAGCAGATCGATCGTCTGATCGAGTGGCTCGAAGGCGGCATCGGGATCGCCCGACTCGATGAGCGCGCCGAGGTCCGGCACCTCGGGAAGCCCGAGCAAGCCCAGGAAGATGTTCAGCACGGCGATGAGCTGGTTGATGGGACCCAGCGAGTCGTTCATCGCCTGGAGCTGGATGTCGATGTTCCCCTTCGCGCAGTCCACGACGAGCTGCAGGTTGGCGTCGCCGAGCTCGTCGGCCTTAGAAGCGGCCGATGCGATGGCGACGAGGCGGTCGATGATCGCCTGGACCTGCTGCTTGATGCCTTCGAGGAACTGGATGATGCAGTCGATGATCCCGATGATGAGAAGCGGCACCGAGAGCTGCGGGATGAGCTCGAGCAGCTTGGCGGCCTTCTCGGCCAGGTCCGGGATGCACTTGGCGATCGCTGTGGGGTCCGGCGGCGGTCCGAGGCTGTCCGGGATCGCTTTGACGCAGTCGAACAGGGCGATGACCACGTCGATGATGTTGAAGATGGGCACCAGCGGCGCGAGCGCCGAGTTGGCTTGCGCAAGAAGGTTCGTCACCGAGTCGAGGGGGTCGGGGATCTCGCTGCCCGCGGCGAGCATCTGGCCAAGCGTGGCGCCGCCCGGGAAGGTGATCTCCTTTGGCGGAGGCAGGCTCGGGATGGTGATGCATTCAGGAAGGCCCATGTCTCTCCTCAGATCGGTTTCGCCGTGGGCAGCACCGATCGTCCATTGAGCTGGAGCAGGGTGCCGCGGATGTCCACCACGCCGGTGGCCTGGATAGTGAGCGCGGTCGTTGCCTGGATGGTGATCGTGTTGTCTTCGGCGTTCATCTCGATGAAGTCGCCGGTCTTCTTGTTGGTGAGCTTCAGTTTCTTCTCGCCGTCCGACTCGTCCATCTCGATGCGGAAGCTCTTGGTGGCGATGACCCGGTTGTCCGGTGGGTCCTTCTGCGCCTCCTCGGGAACCTCGTTGCCGTCGTCTGTCTCGCCCCAGTGGCCGGCGAGGTAGCGTGGCTCGTCGATGTCGCCGGCGACGAAGAAGACGTAGATCTCGGCGCCCTCCTCGGGCACAGCAAACACGCCGGTGTCCTTTGAGCCGCCCCCGAGCGTACCGACCGGGAACGCCCACGGACTCGAGGGCTCGATGAGCCCCGGGATCGCGAACTTGATACGCCCGAGCTTGTCGGGGTCGTCGCGCTCGACAACCGTGCCCTCGTAGATGAACGGGAGCCGCGTGTCCTCGCGGTCCAGATCGTCATCATCGAATCCTGGCATGGTTACGTGCTCCTCCTGTATTCCACGCTCGTTCTTCCGGTCTCTGGGTCCACCACCTCCACGGGCCGTAGCTCGTCACGACTCCTGCGGGGTGCGCGGTTGGGGCGACCTGCGGATCGTCGTGCTCGCTCCACGCGGCGCGCGAGCCGTCCGGTCCCGTCCTTCGTGCAGTCGAGATCCAGGGTGTAGCCGCTCGAGCTGATGATGTGCTTGGCGCTCTTGACGTAGTACTTGCCCGAGAGGAACGAGCTTATCCCCTGGACGTCGATGATGGTCTTGGCGAGCTGCTCGGGATCGCCGACCACGCGCAGCTTGAGTTTCACCGTCTGCCTGGATGACGTCCGGAATCTCGCGTTCGCTTCACGACGGGCTCGGGCTTCCGTCGAGGCAGCGCTGGACCGCACGCTGCTCGTGGCGTTGCGGCGGTCGAGCGATGTCGTGCCGGTTTCCGGATCGACCACCTCGATGACGTCCCCCAGGCTGTCCCGCGAGGTATCTGCATCGGAGCCAGACGCATCGATCGTCGTGCGCCGCCTGGGGTCACGGCCTCGCACCCATGACCGCCCGGGTTTCGAGAAGACATCGTTGTCCAGGCTCACCGAAAGGATGTCGCCCTGGTCTGGGTCGGTGTAGTAGCGATAGGCCCGCGTGGGTGGTTGGTCGAAGCGGCGGCTGTGCCAGTGAAAACCGGTTTGATCGACGTAGAACCGGAAGCCCTCACGCCGTCCCAGGCGGGTAAGAAGCCGGGCATCGGTCTCGGCCGCCTGGTTGATGCACTCGAAGACCTCCTCGGTGTCTTCGACCTCGACAAACGATCCGGTGAAGCCGTTCTCCTCGGCGATCTGTCTGGCTACATCGGCGCGGGTGACGTTCTCGAACACGCGGCACTTCTGCTCGCGGTTCATGAGCACGCTCTTGGCGTGCGCCTCGATTTGCAGCGTCGTGAAGCCCTTGACCTTGCGGACCACGAGCTCGCGCACCGGCGACATCCGGTCCGGGTAGCCCCAACTCACCTCGAGCTTGGCGCCCTTGACGATGAGCTGAGAATCGAAGAACAGCAGGTCCCAGTTGTCGATCTGGATCGAAGCCTTGTCGGTCTTGTTGTCCGAATCCTCGAATGTGAAACCGATGAGCCGGTCGCCGAGGTCGACGCGCTCGGTGCCACCGTCGGTCTGCACCTTGAGGAGCACCTGGGGTTCCGATCGCTCGATGATGTTTGCCACGTCAGCCACCGAGCACCTCCCGTCTGCGCCTCTCGCTCAGGATCTCCTCGTCGACTGTGCGCAAGGACGGAACGAACACGCGCCGCCCGGGCTCGATCGGGAGGGTTGGGTCGAGAATGGGGTCCGGCTGAAAGTCGGCGACGATCCACCACAGGCCGGCAGCTCGAGGTCGTGGACGAAAGAACCGCCCGGCGATGGTGAACAGCGACTCGCCCTCCTTGGCCTCGTGAATGCGGTTGTCGGGCAGCGGCCGGAACCGGAACGGCTCGCGGTCCGTCAAAAGCAGTCGGCCGGCGTCATCGCGGATGCCCAGCGTGAACTCGATGCGGCTGAAGCGGCGTGGTGGCATGGTCAGACGCCCCCTCGCTCGCTGCCGATCTCGCGGATCTCCTCGCTGGTGATCCGCACATCGCGGATCTCCTCGAAGCGTGTGCGCGCACGGTAGACGAGCACATCCGCGAACACGTCGAATTGCTCGTACTTGAACTCCAGGCTCGTTAGCACGCACGTGAGCGAGACGAGCCCGGGCCAGATGAAGAGCGCCCGCGGTGGTCCGCCGCCGACCACGTCCTCGGCCCCAGCGCTGGGCACGGTGAACGCCTGGAGGAACCGTTTGAAGTCGAGGATGTCGGCATCCTCGGGGCTCACGCTCCCGGCAAAGAACTTGTCCATGTAGAACTCCACCGGCAGCGTCGCATTGCCGGTGGAGACGAACTGCAGGACCTGGTGGCTCAGGCCCGGGATCTGGAGCCGGTTGTAGTTGACGCGCACCTGCTCGGAGAAGCTCGTCGGGTTCAGCAGGAACTCGATGGCCTCGCCGGTGCGCAGGTTGCATAGCTCGCCGCGGATAGGAGGGATGCCGGCTGCGATGAGAGTCATCCATCCACCTCCTACGTGGCCGGCACGGGCGCAAAGCTACGCGCGGCCGCCTCCCTGTTGGCCCGGACCGTGGTGCTGGCGAGGGTGTCGCCGTCCACGTCCAGGCGGACGTTGATGGGTCGCGTCGAGGCGCGCTCGGCAGCCTCGGCCGACCTATTGCCGCTGGCGACGATGGCGTCGATCATCCGCGCGTCAGCATCGGCCCGGGCTCGCGCCTCTGCGGTCGCCGGCGCAGCGGCGGCTGGTGGACCAAACACGAGCGGTCGCCCGGTGAGCGCGGCTTCCGAGACGGGTGCTGCGGCCGAGCGTTCGCCAGGGCCAGCAAGGCGCGCTGCTGCTGCGGCCGCCTCGCGCTCCCGGCCGGCAATGCGCGCGGTGGCTGCCTCGCCGGATTCAACGACCCGGTCGAGAAACGCCGGCCGGAAGCGGCTTGGGATCTTGGCCGCAAGCCTGCCGAGGAAAGCAACGATGCTGTCCACGGCGTTGGCAATGGACCGGAAGATGCCGCGGATGAACTCGACCACCGGTTCGAAGAAGGACTTGATGCCGTTGACGATCTTGCGAAAGGCGTTCGGGATCGACTCGGTGAAGAAGCTGGTGATGCTCTGGCCGACCCTGATGAAGAAGCTGCGAATGCCCAGGACAACGCGCCCGAAGAAGGCGCCGACCCGTGTCAATCCCGAGATGAGCCCGTTCCACAGCCTGCTGAAGAACTCGCCGATTCCGGTGACGATGCCCCCGACGAAGTCTTTGATGCCCGTCCAGATGTCGACGAAGAACTGACCGACCGCGTTCAGACCATCGCTCACCCAGCGAGGGATTAGCTCGGTGAAGAAGAACACCAACGATTCGCCGAACTCGTCGACGGTCTTCTGGATGTCGTCAATGCCACCGCCGAAGATGGACAGAATGGCATCGCCGATCGACAGGAAGAATCCGAGCAGGCCGCCGAGCAGGTCCTTAATGCCCTCGACGGGATCGGTGAACAGCTGCACGAACCCAGCCGCGAAGCGGCCGAGCGATTCGCCGACGTTGCGCAGCAGGCGGACGACTGCACGCACGATCCGGACGATGCCGGCGAGAGCGAGACCGATCACGCCCACGATGCCGCCGATGACCTTGCCGATCACGCGGCCGACCTCGATGACCGTGTTGCCGCTCGATTCGGTCTCCGAGCCGATGAGCCCCATGGACCGCAGAAGCGACTTGATCTCCGTGCCGAGCTCGCCGAACGACTCGCCAAGGAAGCCGAATACGTCTCCCAGGAAGTCCGCCATCGAGCGGAAGCCCTCGACGATGCCGGTGACGAGATCGATCACCACGGTCATCGCCTGCACGATGAAAGTGACGATCTTGCCCAGGACCTCGCCCACGCGTGCGCCCGACGCAGCGAACCGATCGGACTGAAGACCCGCCACGGAATCGGCCGCCGTGCCCACGAACCCGAAGGCCCGGCCGAGCCGGCCGAGGGCAGCGACGAACGCCTCGAAGGCGGGTCTCGCGGCTTCGATGGCCGCACCGAACCCCTCGGCGATGCCTTGGAAGAACCGCTTGATGCGAAAGGCGATCTGGAAGACGCGGATGGCGAACTGCTTGATGCCCTGATTCTCGGCGCGGTTGAGTTCCTCGCGCACGGCTCCGGAGAAGCCGCCCTCATCGAAGAGCTGGCTCATGCCCTGAACGAACAGGCGGATGCGGTCGAACATCCTCCGAAAGAAGGTGCCGATGCCGCCTATGTCCCGGCGTACTGCGATCACGAACCCGGCGACGGCTGTCGCCAGCAACCCGAAGATGAGGATCGCCGGCAGCATCGTGGCGAGGATCCCCCCGAGCGTGATGCCGAGGGCCTTGAGACCAATGCCGAGGAGCACGATGGCCGCCTTGGCGGCGATGAACGCTCCGATAAGCGCCACCACGGCTCCCGCAGCCACCACAAAGGTAGCGAACGCTTTTTTAACACCCGAAGGCAGGGACTGGAACGCGCGGATGAGGAAGTTCAGGGCGTTAGTCACCGCTGCGACGATGGGCTTGAACACCTTGGCAAATGGCTCGCCCAGCACGATGGCGAAGGTCTGAAGCGTTCCTTTGAGCAGCGTCTTCTGGCCCTCGAAGGTATCGAGGAGCTTGTCCCGGAAGCTGGCGGCCGTGCCCTCGGCGCCCTCCATCTCCTCGCGCATGGCCGCGATCGCCTCGGCACCACGCAAGGTCACCTCGGTCCCGTTGCGCGTCGTCGTGAACGCTGCGTTCAGCACGGCATTGAAGGCCAGCAGCCCGCGAGCCCCGAAGGCGGTTACGACCCGGCGGTTACGCTCGGCCTCTGTCATGTTCTCGGTGGCGCTGGCGAAGTCACTCATGATGTCGAGCATCGAGCGCATCCGTCCGCTGCTGGCGTCGAAGATCCGCACGCCCGCGCTGGTCACAGCACTCTGCGCGCGCGTGTCCGCGCCGAGGCGACGCACCGCTTCACGCAGGGCGGTTGCCGACGACGACGCATCGATGTTCCGGTTGCGCAACAGGCCCATGCTGATGAGCACGTCGTCGAGCGATTGGTTGAAGATGGCACCGGTCGCGGCCGCCTTGGCGAGACCCGCCTCGAAGTCGCGGGTCTGGAAGTTGGTGAGCTGCGTGATCCGCAACAGCCTGTCGGTGACGCTGGCCGAATCCTCTGCAGCGAGTCCGTAGGCGTTCAGAGTGCCAACCACGGCCTCGGCCGCCTGGGCCACACCGAGCTGTCCGAGGGAGCCCGCTGCGAGATCCAGAACGGGGACGAGTGTGCGGGTGGCCTGCGCGGCCGTTTGCCCGGCCGTTGCCAGCGATTGCAGACCCTGGACTGCCTCGGCGGGAGAGAACTGTGTGGCAATGCCGGCCTGGATGGCCGCGTCGCGAAGCATGGAAAGCTCGCGAGCGCTGGCACGAGACACCGCTCCCACCGCGGCGAGGCCCTGCTCGAACTCGCCGGCCGCACCGGCCAGCGCGAAGGCGCCCGCGACGGTCGCAGCGCCAGCAGCGAAGATGCCCAGCCCGATGGCGACCTGCCGAAACGCTCCGCTGATCCGCTCGGCCCCGGCACGGGTCGTGTTGTCGAGGCTCGTGAAGTTGCGCTCGAGCAGACGCATCTTCGTCGACGCGAGATCACGCGCCGTGAAGACAAATCCGAGTCCGAGATTATTGAGCGCCACTCCCAGTTACCTATTCTTGATCGCGCGTTCGATGGCGCGCGCCTCCTTGCCACGTTGTTCGTCGACGCGGTCGAGCCACCAGTTGAGCTCGGCCAGGTCGAGCTCCAGGATTTCGCTACGGTTCCAGGCAAGGCCGCTGCCACCGTGCTGCATCCAGGAGAGCTGAAAGATCGCCTCGCGCACCTCTTCCTCCGTTACCTCGGGAAAGAGCCCGAGCGATCCTTCCGCTGGCTCCCCAGGAAGAACCGCTGATCGAAAGGGAGATCGACGTCCTGCACCGTCAGGCACTCGGGGCACTCGATCTCGATGGTCGTATCCACGCCGCAGTCGATCCGGTCGAACTCGGACCGCAGGAACTCAGCATCCGCGATCTCCAGATCCTCGAGGAAGCGACGTCGGTCATTGTCCTTGACGCCCTCGATCTCCAGAACGCGCAGGGCGAGCATGGCCGACCAGAGGCGGTCGCGGCTCTGCTGCCGGACCTTGGCGAACTTCCGCTCGTCGGTGCCGATGGCCAGCCGGAACCACACGCGGTGACCGCAGCAGGGGAAGCGTGTCTCGAAGCGGTTACCGCCCTGGAACAGCTCGCGGCTCTCCTCGGAGAGCTTCCGAATGGGCAGGTCGTCCAGTGCGACCTCCCACTCGAAGCGATGGCGGCAACCCTCGTTCTGGCAAACCACGCCAAACGGGTAGGTGCTGCCGAGGCTTACGGCGCGGACCTTCAGCAGGGCATAGAACCGGTCACCTTGCAGGACCTTGTCCCAGTCGATGGTCTTGTCGCCGAAATCGTAGGGACCGGGATCGACGGTCTGCGTCCAGCAGCTCGAAAGGATCGCGTCGATCTGACCGCCGCCTTTGGCCAGGCGCCGGTCGGCGAGAATGTTGAACTCCTTGACCTTCAGGCCGCGGATCTCTCCTGCGAGCCCGGAGGGGCACTCGATAGTCTCTGGCATTTCGAACCTCCACCTCTAACGTTCATGGCTTCGTCCCCCTGACTCGCCAGGACCCGAAAGACCCGACGACCAGCGTGCCGAAGCGTGTTGTCATGCGCCCGCGGCACCATGCCGAAAGCGCTTACCTGTACTTGCGACCTCGTCGTCATCTGAATCATCCGAGGTCGAAGAAGTCGTACGTGAGCGCGACCGACTCGATGACGTTCTCGTCGGCCTCGTTGTCCCAGTCGCCGGCGACGAACTTCGTCGGCCAGGCGTTGTTCAGAGACCAGCGGCGCAGCGTCCCCCCGTCGCGGTCCTGCTGGACGATGTCGAGGTTCCGCTTGAACTCGGGCTCGACGGCTCCGAGGCCCGACGCGGTCGCCGCCACCTCGGAAAACCAATTGAACATGTCCAGATCCGACGTGGCGCCTCTTTCCAGGGTCACGTCGGTAAAGGTCAAACGACCCGGACTCTTGTTCGGGATGAGCGAGCCACCCTCGAAGTACTGAACGTTGGCCGCCTCGACGGACAGCTCCGAGCACTTCTGGAAGCCGGCCGACGCGAAGCCGTCCACCTCGACGATGAACTTGAACTTCTTGTGAAAGGTTCTCGGTGTTCCCAGGACCATGACTTACCTCCCTATGCGCCCGCCGCGGCGAGCTCCTCTTCGAGTGCGCGTGTGTCCTGAGAAATTCTCAGGATGATAAATTCCGCAGGCTTGTTCGTTGCCAGGCCAATGCGTGCGATGAGTTGGCCCGCGAAGATGACCGTCGGCGGGTTCAGGGCGTCGCTCACATCGACGAAGAAGGCCTTGGTCGGATCCTGCGAACGAAACGCGCCATTGCGCATCTGGATGAGCAGGAACGCGACGATGGTGCGTCGCACGGTCGCGCGCAGCTTCTCGGTGTTGTTCTGGTGCTTGGCGAACAGGAGCCCGATCTTCAGGCTCTGCTCGATGAAGATGACGCCGCGGCGCTCGGCCACCGTCGGGAAGTTGCCGTCGCCCTTGAGCGTGCGCGCGCCGTCGATGTGTCTTGGCGTTCCTGGAAAGACCGTGAGCGGGTTGATGCGCTTGGGGAACACCAGGTCGCGCTTGGCCTCGTCGAGCACCTCGTCGGTCTCGAAGCCGAGCACCCCGAGGAGCTTGCCGTTGTCGATGCCTGCGGGCGGCTTGTAGATCCCTCCGGGTTCCGACGAGTCGACGCGGGCGTAGACGCCGACGATGTGTCCCGATGGCGGCACCACGATCTGATCGGCGCTGCCGAACACGTTCTTGTTCGGATTGAGGATCTTGACCCGCGGCCAGTAGATGACCGCGAACTCGGAGAGCCCCAGGAGCGCCGCGGTGGTCTCGACATAGGTGACGATGCCGACCGCGTCTGTGCTGGACGGCGGGTCGAGCACGGCGAAGCACGCCTTGTCCCGGGTTGCCTCGCAGTAGGTGATCATCGCGTTGTGGACCGCCGATGTGGCGCGCCCCGGGATGATCAGAAGCGTGATGTTCTGGACCGTATCGAGCGCCCGGATTCCGGTGCCGGAGGCGTTAGATCCGACGAAGTCCGTGTCGGCCAGGCTCGTGAGGCCGTCGTCACCACCGGTGAGCGGCCCAAAGGTGCCCTCGGCAGGCAGGTTCGCCGGAGAGGCCGTGGCGCTGCCGAGATCGGTGACCTCGATCAGATTCGACCCGGTCTTTTCGTTGTTGATGACCGTCTCGGCGTAGTTCGCCGCGGCCGAGCCCATCGACAGGTTTGGAAAGACCTCGACGATCACCCCGTCCTGCTCGACCGACAGATTGAACTCGGCTGCAGCCCCGGACGTCGGCGGCTCGACGATGGCGCGCAGCTTGTTGGCGTACGCGCCGTCCCATTTGCCGTCGACTCGCAACGTATCCAACGGGACGCCCGCGCGATCTTGCAGCGTGAGGGTCCCCTTGGCCGACGTCTTGGTCGCGGCGATGGTGATGTCGGTGTAGTGGACCGTGCGAACGACCCACATCGTGCTTCCGCCATTGAGAAAGAACCCGAGCGCCGCGATCGCGAGGTCCGAGTTCGGCGTGAATCCGCCGAAGAGCTGTACGTACTCCTCGAAGCTCGTGACCAGGGTTGCCTGACCTACCGGGCCCCGCTCCGCGATTCCGACCGCGCCAACCACGGCGGTGGGCAGCGCCGGCACGGAGCGGATACGCGGCTCTTCTTCAACGATGACGATCTTGCTCGCCAGTAACTGTCCACCCATGTCTCATCTCCTCCTTGTCAGCTGGCAGGTGCCCCAAACGAAAGAGCCCCGGCCCGCGAGGCGTGCTCGCGATGCCGGGGCTCGGTGGTTCCGACGACCCGTGTCGGGGAGAGGCTCCCCTGCCGTTTGCTGTGGTTCGGTTACTTCTCCCTGGTCCGCTCCTTGTCCTTTCGGGTCTTGGTCTCGACGACCGGCGCCGGCATCGGCTCCGCAGCTCGCGGCTGCGTGAGCACCCGCAGGATGCGGTCATCGACGGCGCGTTTTACCTCCGGAACTTCGAGCACCGCTTCGTGCAGTCCCTTGTGCGTCTCGAGCGCAAGGAGCGTGAGAGCAGCCGGCACCTTGCGCTTGATCGAGCGCGGCCGACGCTCACCCGTCATCGGATTCTCCTCCACGGTCGTCACGGTCTGCTCGGCGCAGCCGCAGCTGCCCGCGGCCTCGCAGTAGAGGTCATGGCGCAGATTGAAAACCTGCATGCGGCGTTGGGTGTTTTTCAGGGCAATCGACATTCGCTCTCCTCCATTACGGTCCTTCATGGCACCGGGACCTGTTCGGTGGTCGCTGCCACGGGTTGGTTGGTGCGGCCTTCGTCGACGACGACACCCTCGGGCTCGTCGATGTCGAAACCGCGGATGACGAACGAGGTGGCGAAGTGCCGTACGTTGGACTCGTTTGGGCGGCTTTCGACTTTGGGCTGACCGCCACTCGCGAAGTCCATCTCGTAGGCGACGCGGCCTTGCGATGGGTCGGATGCGTCGCGGTCCATCTCGATGAGCTTGTTCTTGTGAAAGAACGTGGTGCAAAGACGCATCAGGTTGAGCAGCTCTACGGTGTGCTCGCTCATCCCGATGAGCTGGAAGTTCAGATCCACGGTGTAGGGCACACGCCGGACCGTAAACGGCAGCCCGACCGCGTCGCCGCCACCCACTTCCGTCAGCTCGTTGACCGAGTAGAACCGGTTCTCGTCGAGCTCGGGGCCGATGACCACGAGGGCGGGGAGCTTCGAGACGGCCGCGATGTGCAGCTGATCGCCGGTCGAATCGTCGAAATCGGTGTGCACGGTCAGGCTCAGCTTCTCGAAGACCTGGGCTTTGAGCGCGTGTAGCAGTGTGCGGACCAGTCGCGTGAGCCCTGATTCGCGGGTGAGGTCAGTGCGGAGATAGGTGAACGCTCCGGGCTCGGTGACCTCCTCGCCGGCGATGGGGACGCCGGCGTTGTCCAGGTTGCGCAGGATCACGTCCACCGTGGCCGGCGTCTGCGGAGGCGACAGGCATGTGACGATGGTGCCGTTGGGCAAGTTGGCCGGGTCATCTCTCACCGACACCTTCGTGGCCGCAAGGCCGCCGAAGAGGACCTCGACGGTCACCGGCACGATACCGCTCGTGAGACCCGTCGGTGGGGGCGGCGGCGGCAAACGCATGCCCGTCCCCACGAGCGTCACGAATGCCCGCCCCGAGGTCAGCCCCGATGCCGGCGTGATGGATGTGATCGTCGGTACCGTCATGGCTACACCAACCCAAAGTCTCCTGCGAGAAGAAGGGCGACCCTTCGCGTAACCCGCTTCGGGGCGTCCTTGCTGAGCTTGTCGAACACGGGCTTGAGAAACGGCCGTGCCGGGATCCGCACCACGGCAATGCCGCGCCCACCGCCACCCCCGGTTGGCTCGATGCCCGCCTCACGCAGGATCATCATGACGAAGCGCCGCGCCTTGGGCGTGAGCTGCACGACCACGGTCTTTCCAAACTCGTGAACCTGCGCGACGTTGACGAGCCGCTGGCCGTCCGAACCTCGGGCACTGCGGAGCACGCCTACGAAAGCGCCACCGAAGGGTCCCTTGATCACGGATATCGAGCGCCGCAGATCGCCGCGGGCGATGAGCGGCTTGCTGCCCCTCATGCCGCGGGCGCGTCGCGTCGCCAGCGTGGTCTTGGCCAGGGGCGCGAAGCTCTTTCCTCCCGGGCTTCCCGTGGTGATGCCCCGCACGATCTCCTTCTTGTAGAGCTGGGCCTCCTGCAGCACCGCACGATCGACTGCACGTCGAAAACGCAGCGGTCCCGCACGGAGAATCCGTCTCGCTTCGTTCCAGCCGCCGACTTTGACCACCGCCATCAGATCCCCCTCGCCAGTCCCTGTTCACGCTCGTTGGCGAACGCGAGGACGATGTTGCGGTCGGCATCCAACCCGTGGCCGGGCCGGAGCTCGGTGATGAACATCCCCGGCGGGTCGGGGAACGCCTCGATGACCTCGTCTCGAGCGTTGAGGATCTGAACGACGCGGTCGTTGGGCCGCAGCAGGGTTTCGTTCCCACCGGCATCGATGAGGCCGAGTCGGTCCAGATCGTCGAAGTCCATGACGAGCACGACACGACTGTCCGGGAGATTTCCGCTGAACGCCTGCCGGAGCTGCTCGAACGGGCCGAACTCCACCTGCGCGGGCACGCGCACGGTGGGCTTTTCCTGGCGTTGGCTGACGCCGGCTCCCTCGGGGCTCGGGCTTGCGAGCACCGGCTCCTTGAAGTCCGGATCGTAGCCGGACGCGGCCGCACCCGGCGGATCGATGGCCTCGGTCGCCACCGTGTCGAGCTGGGCGATCTCGGCGACCAGGGGCCTGACGAGTCGTACCTTCATCACGCCGCCCCCAGATCTGCCGGCCTCTTGAACTGCACCAGCACGTTGTCGATCGCGGGGTCGCCGGTGAACGCGCCGCGAAGCACGAGCTTGTCGAGCTTGTAGGACTGATCGCGCGTCTTCTCCTCGATGAGCCGCCAGCGCTTCTGGGCGTCCTCGCGCTGGCCCGCGTCGGACAGCAGCGGAAGATCGCGCACGACCAAGCGCTTGCACACGTCGCGGATGAGAAGCGGTGTCCTTCCCGTGTGGCTGCCGTCTGCCTCGGTGTAGCCGAACAAGCCCTTGATGCGAATGTTCTGGGTGCCGTGCGGAAAGAAGAACCCGCGGCCCAGCAACGGGCGCACGGCGGTGCCGTTTCGCACGAACGAGATCTTCGGGTTGTCGCGGTCGTCCGGCTTGGCCAGGCGCTGCGTCAGGTGCCGGTTGTAGACGCGGTAGCTGGATGAATCGACAACGCCGGTCACCGGAACGCCGCCGATCCCTTGATCGAGGATCTCGATCTCCTCGACCGCGATGATCGGCTCGTCGAGGAGGAGATCAGGCGAGCCGCGCCCGTCGAGCTCGAGCGTCTGCTGTCGCGGCTCGAAGAAGCGCTCGGTGACGCTGTCGATGTAGCGGCTGGCTAGCTCGATGAGCTGGGCGAGCCTGGCGTCGGAGGCCTGCTGGATCGTGAAGCCCTCGTCGCGCAGATCCTGGATCGGGCAATAGGCGATCTGGCCGGTTCCCACCACCTCGGCCAAAATCTCGAACTCTTCCTCGAAGGTCTGCTCGGGGCTGGTGGGCGTCAGCCGAAAGAACCACTGGATGGCATGGGACCCGATGTTCTCGGTCAGAGGCGGGGTGTACTCCGCGACGAAGAGCCCGGTGGAGAGCTTTCCGCCGACCGGGCACAGCGCAGCGGTGTCGACCACGCCTCGGCCGGTGACCGGAAAGACCTGCACCGGCGAGGGGCCGGTCTTGTCGAGAATGATGAACTCGAGGACGGCGACATCGGTGAGCACGCCGTTCACCTGCGTGAACAGGTCCAGGATCGGACTGTCGCAGTCGCTGGTCTGGTTTCGAGCGAGCGCCGGCATGACTACGCGAACTCCGCGAGAATGGTGATGTCGCTGGGAGACCCGGACGCCGTCCGGACGATCTCCATGTCGATGCGGTCGCCCTGGTTGACGGCGATACTGTCGGCCGTGTTCTCGGCCTGCTGCACGCCCGTCGCAACGTTCACCGCGAGCGCGGTGGGCACGTCGTTGACCCGAAGCTGCGCCGTGAAGTCGCCGCTGCCGGCCGAGCGCGCGAGGACGAACAGGTTTCGGAGCGTGCCGTTTCTGGGCACGCGCATCTGAAGCGCATCGGACGCGGCATTGGCCCCGCTCCAAAAGGGGTCGGCATAGCGGGTCGCCGTACCGGCACCCCAGCCCTTGTTGCCCCACATGAGCACGGGCGCCGCGGCGACTGGTGCCGCGTGCGTGTGGTCCTCGCGGGCGGCTCGAGCCGATGCACCGACGTCCGACGCTGGCGCCACCGCGGGCGGCGGGCTGGCCGCGAGTCCTTCGATCTCAAAAGCATGTGTGTGGTTCTCACGTGCAGCTCGGACAGATGTTCCCACGCTCGAGGCAGTGGCAACGTCTGGTGGCGCACTGGTCGCAAGACCCTCGACCTCGAAGGCGTGCGTGTGGTCCTCACGTGCGGCGCGTCCGGAGCTTCCGGCGCTCGAGGTCGTTGCGATTCCTGGGGGCGGGCTCGCGGCAAGGCCGGACAGCGGTCCGTCCATGTCAGCGAAGACAGCGCCGAGGCTCGCATCAACCACGGTCACGTGGCCGACGATCTGAACAAGCCCGGCTGCTGGCTCAGCGGTTGCGAAGGCGCCGCTGTTTCCGAGGTAGAGCGCCGCCCGAAGGGGAAGGATGGAGGTGTCCAGGCCGGCCACAGTGCCGAGTCGGACGACCTCGCCCGTTGCGCCGTCCGCGATGTCCTCGCGGGCCATGGCAAATCCAGGGCTCCGGGATGCATCGTCCTTGTCGGCAACCACGACCTCCAGCACGCCGGCGGTCTGGGCAACCACGGCAACGATCACGCCGCGGACAATGAGCGCACCGGAGACGTTGCGAACCGTCCGAATGACGTCGCCAGCCATGCTCGAGTGGCTGTGAAGCGCGTCCGCGCTGCCTCCACCGGTGAGGATGTCAACGTTCGGATCGGAGCGATTTCCACCCACAGTCAGGAAGCTACCCGGGATGCTGTCGAGGCTTTGGGCGACGTTGTCCTCGAAGTCGTTGAGATCCTCCAGCAGGATCTCGGCGCGGTCCTTGAGATCGGTGCTCGGGTCGGGCTTCGGTGACTGGGCTTCGATCGCCGGCGTCTTGGCCCCGAACCATTTGCGAACAAACGCGACGAAGCTCATGGCTGAAGCCTCCTTCGCGCGAAGATGGATGTTGGGACGACGAAGTTCTCGCGACGTTGCAGGAGCGACCCCGCCGGGCCGGTTGTGTCACGGCGTCGGGCAATCCACGGCCCGAGGACGAAGCCCTCCACCGCGGGATCGGGACCCGCCGGCGGCTCGATGCCACTCGCCGTCACGGGTGTGAACTCTGTCGCTTTCTCCGACACGTTAGCTCGTCGCCTCCTCGTAGTTTTCGGACGCCACCGTCACCAGGCGGGTCATCCGTTCCTCAAGGGCGACGGCCTGACCTTCCATGCGGAGCGACTCGTCGAGCCATGCCTCGCCACGAGCGCGGATGCGACCGGCGATGAGCGCGATCGTCTCGCGGAGGAGTTCGATGGCCACATCTTCAGGCGCGCCATCGGCTGCCTCATCGAACCGCTTTCGCAACCCTCCATCCGAGCGTCGGGCCTCGATATGCTCCAGTGCCGCCTTGGTAATGTCCTGGGCTAGCACCTTGGCGGCGGCCGCCATGCCCACGTGGCGGGGGATACCGGACGTCCTCAAGTTCGCAATGGCGACCGCGTCACCGCGTCCGATCTCTTGCAGGAGCGTGTTGTGTTCAACGTCCATTGCTACCTCCTCCGCCGCGATGGCAGAGCTTCTTAAGCGCGCGCACCGCCGCGTCGAAGCGGGCCTCCGGCGAATTGGCGAACTCGATCACGAGCTCGTCAGCACGGCTGTCGGGATCGCGGAACAGGAACTCGAACTCGCGACCTTGCCGGCTGGCCCGCACCACCTCGAGCCCGTGCTCGAGGCAGAACGCCGCCAGGGCCAGATCGCGGGTAGACCAGACCCGCGCTCGCTCGGGGCGGGGCGGATCCGGTCCTACCGCGACTGCTTGGCTGGCTTCGCTCACTTCTTCCCCCGCTTCTTCCGGTTCTGCGGAAGGTCTGAGGTCTTCAGATCGCCGCCCTCCGTTGCCGGCGGGGCCGGTTCCTCCCGGGCCTCGGCCACTTCAGTGGCCTGCTCGGCGGGCGTCTTTTTCTGAGCGTCCTCTGCCTCCTTCTTGTCGATCGCCTTGGCCTCGGTTGCGGAGTGCACGTCGAACGCGAGCGGCGAATCCTCGTCGCCCGGGATCTGATGCACCTGCTCGAGGTAGTCGGCGATCTCCTTGCGCACGCGCGTCCAACCGTGGCTCTCCTGAAAGCGGATGCCGCGGTAGGTGTAGCGACGAAGGAGATGTCCCTTCTTCTTGTTGAACGGCTTGAGCCGTACCAGCGTGGTTTCAGTTGCCATGGATCTGTCTCCTCACCTGCATCAGACGCGCGTGGTCTTGAGGACCACCGCGGCCAGTGCATCGACCTTTGCCTTGAGCTCGTTGATGAGCGTTTGTTCGTTCGCCCCGTAGGCGGCGCCCGCATCCGGCGTGGCCACCGCCGTCGGCTGCAGTGCCGCCAGGTCATCGGCGACCTCGCGAAGCGCCGTGGCCAGATCGGGGCTACCGGCAGAGCCACCTGGTGCCAGGTTGGCCCCGCCGGATCCGAAGTTCTCAGGAATCGCTGCCATTTGTCTCGCTCCTCCCTCGCTTAAGCGACCTTGACGTTGATGCCCTTCACGGCCGCGGTCTCTTCGGCGTACTTCACGTCGAAGCGCATCGTGGCCACGATGATGAGGACGCCCTCGCTGATGTCCTTGTCGGTCTCGAGGCGGATGTTCCGCCAGATGCCGACGTTGAGGTTCTTGGGGTCGGTCAGCACGATGTTGGTGCTGTCGTTCAGCGCCCCAAGGTTCTCCGGGAACAGCGGCACGTCGATCACCGGGATCCCCGAGTAGGCCACCGGAGCGTCCTGCTCGAGGAATTTGTCGCCGACCACCGTGGCGCGCTCGGCGAGCGAGTCGCGGTAGTCGATCTCCGAGTCCACGCTGGTCATGTACCGGAGCTGCTTGCGGTTGCGCAGAAACTCCGAAGGCATGGCCTTCAGCATGTCCTTGAAGATGGTCTTGTTCGTGGTCGCACCCGCCGCATCCACTACGTTGGACGTGGCTTGCTTGAGGATGCCGTCGAGCTTGGCCAGGAACGCATCGCCGCTCGCCGTGTCTCCCTGGACGATGACCTCGTCCATGTCGCGGGAGATGGACTCGCCCATCAACTGCATGATGGTTTGGCGCAGCGCACCCCGTTCGATCGAGTCCTCGAGCACCTCGTTGTTCAGGCGAACCTCCGCCTTGAACAGCTGGGCGTCGAGCTCGACTGACCCGAGGTCGGGCTTGACCCGATCACCGGCGGCGAGCGCTGTCGACTCCGTTCCGGCCCGCAGGATCCGCCCGCCGAATCTGATCTTCTCGATCAGCTGCTTCGGCGACCGCATCGGGACGACGGTCGATATCTTCAGAACCACGGACTCCTGGATCAGGATCCGGATGAACTTCTGTGCCTGTGCGGGCTGCAGAAGACCTCCACCAGCGGTCAGGTCCGCCAGTGCAAGGTCCGCCTTTTCCAGGATCGTCCTGTTGTCGTAGACGATCTCTTCGATACTCATGGTCACTTCCTCCTCAGGTCGATGTTCTTCAGTCGAAGAACGAGACCTCCTTGGCGATCTGTTCTCGCGACAGAGGCCGGTTCATGTCGCGAGGCCAGCTCACCGGCTTGGGCGGCTCCGGTCGTTTGACCGAATCCACCTCGCGGCTCGCGGGTAGCCCCGTCGACTTTTTCAGCCGGGCGATCTCCTGGTCCTGACCCTGAACCTTCGACCTGAGCTCTTTCATCACCTCGCCGAGCGAGCTGAGTGACTTGAGCACGTCCGCGAGTCCCGGAACGTCGCTGAGAACTTCTTGCGCGCTCCGAGCCGCATCCATGTCGGGTTGGACTCCCGCTCCCACGTTCGCCCGGTTGGGATCGGTGCTCCGGTCACCCGGCGGGGCACCACGTGGGGCAGACTTCTCTGGCACGACTTCCTCCAACAGCTTCTGGAGAAGGTCGATCACATTCTTGAGCTGGTCGCGCCGCTTGCTCGCGAGCTTGGCGCCCGCCTTGGCGATGGGCGCGGGGTATCGCTCGAGGGCGCCGCCGAGAAGCTGCGAGACGGCGTGCAGCTCCCGAGCGACCGAGTCTGGCGTCGGCTTGTCGAGCTTCTCGTCGGTCTCCTCGGCACCCTTGATGGCATTGACGGTCGCCATCAGGCGCTGGAGGGCCTCGGTGGTCGCCTTGAGCAGCGCTTGTTTCACCGCACCGGGGATGACGAGCGCCTGCTTGCTCTCGTCTTCTTCCTTGTCCGGACGCGCCGCGGCCTTGGTTTCGCCCTGTTCCTCGTCGTCGCCCTTGGCCTTGTCGATGGCGGTGAGCTTGCCGTCGGCGTCTTCGACGATCTCGGCTCCCAGTTGGTCTTTGGTCTTCATGTCCGTCCTCCGTTTCACGACGAGGTAGCTGCGCTTGTTGGCCGCGCGATCCACGTCCGAGACCTCCTCCGCGATGATGTCGAGGAGCTGGAAGACCTTCGGGTCCTTCCTTCGTTCTTCCTCATCGGTTTGGCTCATCTCGAACATCGCTTCGGCTCCAAAAACAAAAAGCCCCGAGGCGCCGGTCTTTCCGGCATCTCGGGGCTCGAATCTTTCGACAACCCTTTGGAGGCTCGTGGCCTCCTATCTGTCAGTCATGCAGTCGGTTGTGCGTCGTCTCCCTTTTTCGCGGGTCGGCGAATGGCGCTTCCGCCCATCGACAGCCCGGTCAACTCTCCTCTTTTTACCATACTCCAGATCTTGTCGTCACGGTATCCGCGCCCTTGCAGCCAGGTGCCCGCCTTGACGGTGACCTTCTTCCCCGCGGGATCGACCACGGTGAAATCGGACGGGGCGAGGTAGTTCTCCAAGATCACGATCCGCCCGTTGGCGATCTCTTTGTGCATCAGCCCGGCGTTCCAGTAGAACTCGGCGAAGCGGTGGCAGGCTCGGCGGACCTCAGCGGCGGTATAGCGGTCGGCCTGGGCGTCGACCTCGTCCGGCTCGAGCACGATGCCCAACGTGAAGCGCTCTTCATCGGTGCCGCGCTTGACGATGGGCTGCTCGACACTGACGTAGCGCGGATAGAGCTTGCGCATCTCCTCGGGCAGCGAGTCTTCGGGCGACTCGGGGCGAACGACCATCCAAGAGGACGAAAAGCCGTCTGGGACATAGGGCGAATCGACGAGCTTGAGCACCGCGCCGCTGACGTGTGGCTCAGCCGAAGCCCATTGGACCGCGTCCCGGAGTGCTTCCTCGGTGTGAACGACGCGCGCCTCCACGCGCTGAAGGCATCCCTGGCGCTTGCGAAACAGGCGCGCGAGGACCTTCTGGCGCTCCCGCCAGGGATGGCCGGCGAGCGACTGATCGCCGGAGTGGACGACGTCGAAGACGTAGACTTCGTCGCCTACTGAGACCCCGTCGACGATGACGTCGCGCTTGAGCCCGACGAGTGCCTTCTCGATCGCCGCAAGTGACCGGTGGCTGGCGTTGCCGACGACGGTCTCGCCGCCACTGACGTGCAGCAGCATCCGCTCGCCGGCGATCGCGGGCTCCACGGCGACGCCGGCCGAGAGCACCGCGCTGCTCATCTCCTGGAGTGCCTTGTCGATGGCGGTCTCGGTGGCTCGTGCACGCATGGGCTCGAAGACCCGAAGCGGCTGTGTCGTTGCCTCGGTCGCGGCCTTTGACTGAGGTGTTGCACGCGCCAGCGGTGCGCTGCTCGCGAACAGGCGCGGCCGCTTCTTGAGCCCGCCCGTGTGGCGGGCCTCGGCGAATGACATCGTGAATAGGTGGCCGACTTTACCGAGCGCGTGGCGGGCGGCCGCAGACGCGGTGTAAGCGACGAGCCATTTGCCGCGCAGGCCGGTGAGGGCGCCGGCGATCTCCTTGGCCGGGATCCCATCGCCGTGTCCGCCGTTGGCCCATTCCCGCTCGTATGGGGGGTCGAGGAAAAAGAGAGTGTCTGATCTGTCGTACCGTTTGACGGTCTCCCGCCAGTCGAGCCGTTGGATCTTTACGCCCTGCAGCCGTTCGTGGAACTTCCACAGCTCATCAAGCGGGTAGGTCCGACCTTCGCTGATCGTGGAGTACCCGCCGAGGTTTGACTTGGCTCCCCATGTGCAACGGCGGCCGTAGACGTGCCGCCAGAAGCGAGCGGCGTCGGACTGCGGCTCGAGCTCCCGGGCCTTCTCGAACCCAGCCCTGCTCACGGTCCAGTCGAAGCGCTTGAGCGCGGCGAACGAGGCCGGCGTCAGATCGCGGATGTACTGATGGGCGAAGATGACCTCGGGGTTGCTGTCGGCGAGGATCTCCTCGGCCGCGGGCTCTTTGGCGAAGAGCACAGCTGCGCTGCCACAGAACGGCTCGACGTAGCGCTCGTGCCCAGGGAGCCGGGAGATGAGCCTTCTTGCGTACTGACCCGAGCCGCCCCAGCTCTGAAACGGCACCCGCAGCGCCTTGTCGATCTCGCTCGACGGCAAGGTCAGAAAGAGCTTCCGGGTCACGTGCCGTAGATCGCCATCGACCAGCCGAACGCTGTCCGCGCCGAAGAAACCGCTCTCGACCAGGGCGTCGCGGGCCCCGCGGGCCTCGACTCCTGACATCTCCCAGTAGCGGAACTCGGGCGGCGTGACCTCTTCGAGCGAGGACGGCAGCGCCGAGTAACCAGCGGGCGGCATCGTGCCCGCATCGACGGCGGCCTTGCTCAACACGCTCGGCAGTTGCGAGCGGTGAAGCGACAGCCTCCAGGTGCGGTCGCCATCAGCGGCGTCGGCCTTGGCTCGATCGACGAGCAGCACACCGTTGACCTGCTTGCCGCCGCTCAAGAAGTACTCGTGCGTGTCCTCGGTCTGGAGCCCGAGCTCAACGCTGGGCCGGTCGACGGCGAAGAGGACACCGGTCTCGTTGGCGGTCGCGCCCACCTCGCCTTCCTCGATCACAAGACGGTTGATCTCGAGCCACTGCCGCGGGTGCCGTCCCTTGGGTGTCGCCAGCACTCGGGCGGGCGCCAACAGCGGTTTCAGAACCCGGTCTCCATCCACCGAGAAAGTCCTGGCGAGCGCCCGCGCCTTCTGCACCGTATCGACCGGTGACGTCAGCGAGCCCGGCCTCTGCACCAGCAGCGTCCATCCGACCAACCAGTCGTCGATGTCGATGCGCAGATCGAGGTGCACCGACTTGCCACGGAAGTGGTACTGCACGACCGCGTCTCGCTTGCCCGGCGCCGGGGGCAGCTCGAGCAGGGCGTCCTCGCTCGGCGCCTCTTGCTTGGCCACGGGTGGGCCAGGGCCTTCGACGTCGGTGGGCAGGCGTTCAAAGACGTCCGCGGCCTGGTCGAGGACTCGCCTCGCTCCCGTGAGTGCGTCACCCACGAAGGCGGAGCGCAACCCGGGGAGGAGCGCCGCGAGCTCGCGCGCCACCAACCTCGGGTCACGAACGCGATTGGTGGTCATTCTTTCACCACCGAGCAGGTCGCGAAGCTGGCGAGCAACGACGCCGAGCTCATCGAATGCAGCCTCGGCTTCCGGTGAGAGGCGTTGACCCGACCTGGACCGGCCGGCGGCTTCGGCGAGCTCTGTGGCGAGCGCCCGGGCCTCCTCGAAACCATCCGTTTGGTCCGCGTCGAGCGCCATGGCGGCATCGACATCATCGACGTCAGGTCCAAGACTCTTCTTGATCTCGTAGTTGGAGATGAGCAGGAGCGCCCGCTTCACCGCGCCCTTGGGCGTCGCCGTGGGGACGATGATCCTGCGGGTGCGAAAGCCTCGGAACACGGATTCGTCGCTGCGGATCCCGTAGGTGACGAGGAACTTGCCCTTGATCGAGCGCAGCATCTCGGCGAAGCGCGGCTCGTCGAACTCGTGCTCGCCGACCGCCTGGTCGTACCCAGGAAACGGCGGGTCGAAGAAGAAGAACGTGTCCGGGCTGTCAAAGCGACGGACGACCTTGCCGTAGTCGTCGTTCAGGATCGTCACACCATCGAGGCGCTCTCTGCCCTTTTCGAACTTGTCGAAGTTGGCGAAGGTCTCGCCGTCGTGGGCCGGGTTGAACGTGGCATGCTCTCCGCCCTTGCCGAAGTAGCCCCAGCGGTTGAGATAGATGAACTGGTGGAAGCGCTCGAGGTCGTCTTTGGGTCGCTTGGCCTTGAGCGCGTCAAAGTAGGCGCGGGTGTTGGTCCAGTTGAACCGCTTGAGGCGGCCGATCTTATCGGGCGTGAGGCTCTGGATGAATCGGTAAGCGAAGGCGATGTCGGCATCCCGATCGTTGAGCACCTCCTGCTCGGCCGGGTCCTTGCCGAAGAAGACCGCGGCGCCGCCAGCGAAGGGTTCGACGTAGCGCTTGTGCGGCGGGATGAGCGGCAATAGACGCCGCAGAACGTTGCGCTTGCCCGCAGGCGATCGGAACAGGCCCTTGTCGGTCTCGACCTCGTCCCGGGACTTCGCGGCCTGGCTGCGCGGGGTCTTGGGGTCAAAGTTACTCACGACGAGCGTGACACCGGGCTTGAGGCCGCTTCCTTGCGACGTCCCAACGCCTGAGGTGTGTCGCCAGCGCTGAACGTGAAAGCCCTTGAACAGGTCGGCGTCCCCGCGCGTGCCGTAGGTGACCAGGAAGCTGCCCTTGATGCGGCGAAGCACCGTGCCAAAGCGTTCCTCGTCCCAGTTCTTGTGACCGGCGCCGACGCGACAGTCTGCGTCGTAGCCGGCGTAGGGAGGGTCGAGGAAGAAGAAGGTGTCCGGGCCGTCAAACTCCTCGATCACCTTCTCGTAGTCGGCACACCGCACGCGGATCTTCCGCAGGCGCGGTGCAAACTTTTCGAGGCGCTCGACGAAACGCGAGCTCGCGCCGACGTTCTTGTCCGGCATCGTCCCGCGCCGCAGCTTGTTGAACGAGAAGCGCGACAGGTAGGCGAAGCGGTAGAAGCGGTCCACCGGATCGTCGGGCACCGCCGACTCGTAGAGTTTCCGAAAGTGGACCTTGTCTCCCACCCATTTCTTTTCACGCAACCGTGCGAGCTGGCCGTCGGTGACGTCACGAGCGAATCGGAAGGCAAAGGCGATCTCGGGGTCCAGGTCGCTGACCACCTCGATGACTGAAGGCTCCTTGGCGAACAGCACCTGCGCTCCGCCGGCGAACGGCTCGACGTAGACACGATGTTCTGGGATGAGCTCGACCAGGCGCTTGGCAAGATGGGTCTTGCCGGCGGGTGAGCCCCAGACGGACTTGTCGACCTCCACGATCTCGTGGACGGAAGCGAGCGTGGCACCGGCCTTTTCCAGGAGCCGGTCCACGCCCGTCACGAAGTCGAATGCCGCCTGCGTGCTCATCCCTGCGCCCGGCTCGCTCCCTGGCGATCCGGGTCGGATCCCCATTCGAGGTCGGGGTGACGTTTCTGAACGGACTCGGCACCGGGCATGGTGCTGTTCATGTCCAGCGGCCACTGCGCCTTGGCCACGGACTGCTTCTTGTCCTCGTCCTCCTCGTCGTCTTCCGCCTTGGCCTTGTCGCTCTCCTCGCCTTTGTCCTTGTCTTTGGCCTTGGCTTGCTCGTCCTCTTTGTCCTTGTCCTTGGCTTTGCGCTTCTTTTCCTCGTCGTCATCGTCCGAGCCTGGATGCATGTCCTTGCCCAGCAGCCCTTTGATCTCGGAGACCTCGCGACGCAGCGAATCGAGCGCCTTGCCGAGCATGCCGTCGGGGCCGGCTACGGCCGACGCTCCGAGGGCGCCGCCAGCGGCAGCCGGTGAGGTCTCGGACTCGACCTTGGGCTTGGCCGAGAGCCCGGGCTCCTCGAACACGGTCACTGTGATCTTCTGGGAGTCGGTGTCTTCGGCGGCACCCGCGCTCTGCTTGGCCAGCGTCGACGCTTCGTCCACCTTGGCCCGCAGCGCAGCGAGCCTGTTCGCCGTCCGGTCGCGATCTCCGTCGGCGAGGATCGCCTCCAGTGACTTCACGATGTAGGCCGGAAAGTCGGCCAGCTCGATCTCCTGGGTGGCCGCGTGCGCGTCGAGCGCCCGGTCCACCGCCTTCTTCAGTTTGCTCAGTAGCTCCTTCATGACGTTTCTCCCTTCAGTGGTTGCGAGCCTTCCGGTACCCAGATGGACCGGTCGTCCGGCTCCCATGTGATGCCGTCGAGCTCGGCGATGAGGTAGCGATACAGGTGGTCACAGGCGCGCTGCAGCGACCATCGTTTGTCGATCCGCAGGGCCCTCCAGATCTGCTCGCAGATCTGAACGCGACGTTTGGCTTCGGAGGTCGTGATGCCGCGCAGAGGCAGCGGCCGGGTCTCGAACGAGCGCATGACCGCTCGCTCGACTCTCTGGGCCACAACATTGGATGCATCGACCGCCAGCAATTCACACCTCCGGTAGCGTCGTGGTTCGACAGAGCCCGTGATACGGAGGCGTTCCCACGTTGACCGCCTCCAGGCGAGATGACCCAAGGCCCGCGCGGAACGTTCCGCGCTCGTCCTTGAGCCCGGCAAGCTCCGCTGATTCCTCCACCACGGCCACGCGGACCGGACGATCCTCGGTTGGCACGAAGATGGCCCGGTTGCCTCGTGCGTCTTGGCGAACTTGGAGCCACGGCTGCTCGAGCTTGATGCGCTCGGGATCGCGCAACCGATCGACCCGGCGGAACTGTTCCATGGCTGCACCGACCGAGAGCCGCTTGCCGTCGAGGTAGCGGCAGATGTCGGTCGTGACCTCGTCGAGAACCGCGCTGATGATGTAGTGGCTGATGCCGGCCTCGGAGTAGGCCGACACTTCCGCCAGCGACCGCGCCCGGTTGACGAACGCGGAGGCGACCACATCCCAGTAGAAGGCGTTGCGGCTGGCGGTCGTCGAGCGGTAGGCGTCGCGAAGCTGCGCGCTGATCGCATCCCGGCCAAGGCCCTGCTTGATGCCTTCGCTCGCGATCTCACGCGCGCGGGCCGACAGGTCTTCGCGCCGGCGGCCAAGCTCGTCGCGGATGAAGTTGCTCTGGGATTCCCGGACGAACTTCGCGATGCGCTCATCGGTGCGAGACAGATCCGCTCCGATCTTCAGACCGAACGTGCGGCGGACACCGGAGCGCGCACCGAGCACGACGCGATTGGCCTCCACACCGAGTACCTGGTCGACCTTCGGCAGCACGATGGCCGGAAGGTCCGCGAGCGCCAGGTTCGCCGCGCGAACAACTTCTGCCCGTGCTTCCCCGGTGAGGTTCGGCCAGTCCACGTCGAGCCGTTCGATCGCTCGGCGTACAGCGTCGGCCTCCGCGTCTCCCGCGGCACCGCGGAGCGCCCGGCCGATCTGATTCACGATCCGCAGGAAGCCGCCGGGCGAACGCGGGTCGATGACCTTCTCGACTCCGTCGGTGCCCGGAACCTCGCGGTAGATGATCTGCCCGTCGACCAGGGCCACCGCTTCGCCGAGGCGCATTTGCGATCCGCGCACCCGGGCGACCGCCTCCTCGCGCGGAAGATCGGCTGGCAAACGGCCATAGCCGCGCCCGCTCACGACCACGAAGCCGTGCGCGCGATGCCGCCGTTGATGCGGATCGCCACCGAGCTGCTGCACCGCACGACCCATGTCGTCGCCGAGCTCGCGCACGGGCCCTACCGCGAAGAAGCGGTTGGAGCTGGGCCGAGCTGGGATCGACAGGCCATGCGCACAGGTGGTCATCCGGCACCTCCGTGCACGGGTACCAGCACATACGGTCGGCGCCTTTTGCCGCGCACCTCGACGCCGCGTTCGGTGGGAGTGATGAGAATGTCGCTACACGCCGCGCAGCGCTCGCAGATGGCGTAGACAATCTCGCCGTTGCGCCAAAGCTGTAGCGCGCCCGCGAGATCTTCGCGGCGGCGGCACATCCGGCACTCGACGAAGCCCTGCTCGGCGAGCGCCTGGGCCTGCGCGGCCCAGGTCCGGGAGAGTACAGCTCTATCCATGGGCCGCCTCCGAGTCTGGCTCGATCCAGGAGCGCAGCTCCTCGTCGGGCACGTAGACCACCTCCCGCTCCATCTGCTTCGGTTTGAGCTGGAGGAATCTCGCGCGGGCCTCCTCGTCGTCGTCGGTCCCTTGGCCAGGTCGCAGCCCGCCGGCCGCCGCGAGGTCGCTGGTGGACAGGTCCACCTTGTCGGTCGATTGCAGCATCTCGGCCTGGGCGCTGGACTCTACGGGGAAGCCGGCGAGGGTGAGCTGGATCGGCTGTTTCACCCACGGCGCCCGGATGGTCTTGAACTCGATATTGAAGACGTCGCCGGCGAGGCGCCGGCCTTCCTCGGGCGTGAGCACGTTGGCCGTGACCAGGTTCTTGACGATCTCGGCCATGACCTGGGGGTCGCGAGTGACCGGCGCGTTCGAGACGAACTTCCAGAACCGGATCCCCATGGCCGACAGCAGCTTGCGGTTGACGATGAAGTCGAACTCCTGTCGCTCGGGCTGGAACACTTGCTCCTCGGCGAAGTGAAGCGCTGCGAGCGCCGTGCTCCTGTTGAAATCGCGGATGTCGCCGCGCAGCAGCCGCGGCATGCGGAACGACGCCCCCACCTTGTCGATGTTTCGCTCGTCGTAGTTCTGAAAGAGCGCGTCTGACTGCTGGGCGTCGGTCAGCGGGTGGAACTCGAGGCTGATCTTCCCCGAGTGCTGTGGGTCGCTGGCGGTGCGCGAGCTCTCGGCCTCGAGGATGAGGATCTTGTAGAGGTTCTTCTTGCCCTTGATGTGGTTCTCGATGAAGTCCTCGATGCGCGGCACCGACGACTTCGACAGGCGGCCGCCCGAGACCAGCAGAGCCAGCGGCGGCACGCTCTTGTTCTGGAAGTAGAAGAAGTTGACCTCGCTCGCCTGCCGCGAGCCGAGGACCTCGAGGAGCGAGCCCATCCAGCGTGGAACGCCGTAGGCGCTGCGCGGCGAGTGCACCTTGAAGTGCAGAATCTCAGTGGCTGGCTCGTCGTCTTCGCTCGCGCGCTTGAGCTCGTCGACCGATGAATAGACCTCTCCGGTCCTGCGGGAGATGATGCGCGGGTCGCCGAACGCCTTGAAGAGGACCGGCTCGGCGCCCTCGACGATCTGCACATAACGCCGGAAGCGGCGGGTGACCTTGATGGTCTGGTACGAGATGTCCGAGACCTTGACCCGCATGTCGACCTCGACCGGTCGCTCGTCCAGCGGTAGGAGGCGCACCGTGAAGCCGGGCACGTAGACGATGAGGGCGATCTCGCCGGCCGCGTTCCGCAGGATCTCCCAGTAGCCGTTGCCGAGTGTCTCGATGTCCATCCTCGTGCGGCGGCGAACGGTGACCAGCGACGCGTCGGCGCAGCAAAACTCCGACCAGTTGTCGAGACGGGACTTTTCCATTCGGGCGAGCTCCGACAGCTCTTTCTTCTTTGCCTCGACCTCCTCCTTGGACGGCTCGACTGGCACGCCGGTCTCGAGCTTGCCGTGCTCGCGGAGCCAAAGCCGCTCGGAATAGATCGCGAGCGCGATACGCTCTTCGGCGTGCTCCGCTTCGAAGTCGATGACAGGCTCAAAGCGGTGCCCATGCGAGTCGATGTTCGCGACGTAGCTGTCGATGTTCGGGCGCAGGGCGTTCGAGTTTTCGAGCAGCATGCACAGGGCTTCGGGATCGAAGGGCGGTGGCAAAGCCCCGGCTTCTCCGAAGATGCGCTCGTTGGCTTCGATGGCCTGGATGGCACCAGAGGCCTGAACGTCGCCGCGTCCGACCACGTGCGCCTTGACGACCACGTCGCGCATGAGGTCGGCCTCGCGAGCACCGTTGACGAGCTCGAGGTTGCTGGGCGAAGCCGCCGTGGTCTGCCGGTCTGCCATCAGCGCTTGCCTCCAGCTCGCCGCCGCCGGCGTGGCTTCTCTGTCGCTTGCGGTTCGGCGATCGGCGGGAGGACATAGGCCACCAGACCGCCGTCGGCGAGGAACGACAGTGAACGGAGTGGTCGCCGCTCGTTGGTGAAGTTCTCCGCGGCCCGCGTTCGCGCCTCTTCCAGCGTGCCGGCCTCCACGTGTCGGTCCTGCAGGGCGACCGGCGGATCTGCCGGGGCATCCGGCTTCACTTCGAACGTGCGGATCACGTGTCTCACGGTGAGCCTCCCTGCATTCCGTCGAGAGCATCGCGGCGAACACCGCCGCCCCGGACTACGCAGCCGCACACGACGGGCACGCGCACCTGGCCGGTGGCGTCCTCGAGCACGCGGTGGCCCGTGATGCCTTCGCCCTGGCAGTCCGTGCAACCAGACGCTGCCACCGACAGATCGACATCGCCGGCCAGCCGCACTCGCGGCAGGCGCAACGTCTCGCAGCCGACAGCCGCCGCCGCGGGCAACGTGCCGGCAGCGCGCTGGTCGAGCAGCGACCGGTAGACGCGAAGCGCCTCGCGATCGTTCGGTGTGAGATGTTGCTCGCTCATTTCCTGCATGTTCCTCAAACGCAAAAGCCCCGGCGCGGCTCGATCGCTCGAGCACGTGCCGGGGCTTGGTTCCTCCAACAACCCCTGAAGGTCGACAATGGCTACAGCTGATCGACCTTGTACGTCCTGTGCACCTTGACCGTGTGTGGCCTCCCATTTTGAAACGTGATTGCTACCTCGCCGAAAAACCTGTCCTTCATGAGCTGCTTGAGCAGCTCATTGAGCTTGTCGATCGTGGGCCGCTCCTTGACTTGCCCGCTTTGCTGCTGCGCCGTGTTCATCCGATCACCCTCACCTCGACATCGATCTCGCGCTCCGGCGAGGCGAACCGTTCTTTCTGGCAGGCGAGCGCCAGTGCCCAGTACCGGTCCGCGTGTCCCTTGGTCTCGCCGCCCGTGCGCTCTGCGTCGAAGCTCGCCTTGCCCGAGGGCGTGAGCGTCTTCTTGATGGAGTGGATCTGTGCCACGAGCTCGCGTTGCTTCGGCAGGACCACGGCCTTGCGCTGGAGCAAGATCCGGAAGTCGTTGCACCAGATCTCCTTCGCCTGGTTCGTGAAGTTCTCCGGGCGGATGTACGTCTCGTAGCGACGCCGGAGATTCTCGGCCAGGTGCATGCCGATGCCGCTCTGGTCGATGGACAGCCGCGCGATGGGCAGCACCTCCATCATGCGGGCGAGGTCCGCTTCCTGCTCGGCGAAGGGAACCTGGTCGTAGGAACGCCACAGGCGCAGGTGTTGCGTGCCATCGATCTCCTCGACGATGACCAGTTCAGATAGATCGCGCTTCCGGCCCACGTCGAAGCCGGCCGTCAGCCGTCCCTCGATCGGATCGGGGAACGCCTGGAAGTCGTCGTAGAGAGGGATGTCGTCGGTCGTGCAAGGCAGGATGAGGTCGTAGGGAAAGAACGAGTAGCTCTCGTCGCAGAAGACCAGCTCGAACTCCTGCTGGAAATCCTCCAGTAGCAGCGAGTCGAACTGATCCTGAATGCCCTGAAGCCCGAAGGCCCGCACCCGCTCCTCGGTGGCCATCGCCGGTGCTTCCTTCGCCGCCTGCTTCACGTCGTTGCAGAAGAAACGGCACAGCCACCAGGGGACACGTTGCCGACTGAACGCTGGATAGCGTCGGATCTCTTGCTCGCACACGTCCCAGAACACACCACGCCGGCCCAGCGGGGAGGAACAACCGGTGAGTTGTCCTCGGGAGCGCAGGATGAGCGCGGTCGAGCCCTTGTAGACCTCGCGGTCGTTTGAGTAGTGAGCCAGCTCGTCGAGATAGATGTCGCCCTTCTTGCCGCGCGGCGCCTTCGAAGGGTTCGAGACGATGCGCGAGACGCGCTTTGATGCGCCGTTCGATTCGAAGCCGAGCGCCGTCTTGGAATCCACGACCAGGCGCTTCTGGTAGGCGAGCGGCAGCTCTTCGTGGAGCTGGCGCGCGTAGTTGATCTTCTCCTTGGCGTCGTCGAGGTTGTAGCTGACAAACACACTCGTGTGGCCATCACGCAGGTGACACCGCGCCACCGCTTCGCACGCGAACAGAAACGAGAACCCCACCTGGCGCGCCTTGGCGACCCAGCGGTACTTCGTCGGGTTGGTCAGAAACTCCATCTGGTAGGCGTCGAAGCTGAGCGGCTGGCCATCGAAGAAGCCGACCCCCGACAGGAACCCGAGCTCGGTTGCCAGGAAGTCGAGCATCTCGGGCTCGCTCTTCTTCACGACCGCGAGCATCAAGCTGCCTCCCGCATGCCGCGATGCGGCGTTGCCCGTCCGAAGAGAGCTTGACTGTGGATCGCCGGTTTCGCCCTCATGTCGGCGATGCCCACCAAACCACCAGGAGGTTCCAGATGACCGCATACGCCAACAAACGACGTCCGCCGCGGACGCTCACCGAGACTGAACAGGCCACGTTGCTCAAGACCACCGGCGAGCACGCGCGTGGCTTCCGAGACCACATGCTCTTCGCCCTGGCGATCGGCACGGGCCTGCGCGAGAGCGAGCTGCTCGCCCTCGATGTCGGTGACGTCGCCGGCGCGCGCGGCAAAGTGAAGCGTCGGATCGTGCTGCGCGTCTTCAAGCGTTGCACGGACTCGCCCGCTCCGCAGGAGGTCTTCCTGCCTGACGCCCTGGTTTACAAGCTCGGCCGCTTCCTCAACTGGAAGAAGACGCGGGCAGAGAGCACCGCTGGGGACGCGCCGCTCTTCGTCTCGCGCAAGGGCAACCGTCTGTCGAGCCGGCGTGCCCGGGAAGCGTTCCGCACTTGGCAACAGCGCTGCGGGCTTTCGCGCACGCTGTCGTTCCACTCGCTGCGACACAGCTTTTGCCAGAACCTCTACAGCCGCACTCGCGACCTTCGCCTGGTGCAGCGGGCTGCCCGGCACGCAAGCGTTACGACCACCACGATCTACGCCCACCCCTCGGACGAGGACCTGCTTCGCGCGGTTCGAGACCTCACCTGCTGAGCGTCCATTTCCCAAACTGGGTGCCCCCGCATTTCGCCCTGAAGACAAGGCGTTCTGCTCGGCGAATTGCGATTTTGGACCCCCGTGAATCTGACCAGGAGGACACGCCGTGGCGCGGGGCGAAAAAGGGGGATTTTCGAGCGCCACGCGGCTGCCCGCCACGCGCGGGGCGAACGCATCGCTCCCGTAGGCCACGCCCCGGTCGGCGCCGTGTCGCGCCACGTTCGCCCGTGTCGCGCCCGGGCTGGACGAGGCGAGCCCTGGTCGGGGATCGGAAGCGGCGCGGGACGTTGGCGGACAGGGCGCCGAAGGATCGACACCGCCCGCAGTGCGAGCAAAGCGGCCGTTCGATTCCGGGACAGGCGCGCAAAGCGGCGCCGCAACTCCGCGAGAACACGAAGGCACCGGATCGCGAACGGCCACTTCCAGCGAGAAGCGGCTGTTCGCGGGTAGCGCTGTCCGGAACATCCGCGGCATCAGTGCACCACCTCGTCGGCGCTGCGAACGCTGGCACCGCCCTTCGACTGTTTCCCGTTGCCGTCGTCGGGAACGACCGCGCCGGACAAACCTGGGTCGAGTGCATCGATCTCGTCGCGTAGCCGCCGGTGGCGGGCCTGGATTTCCTCCAGGGTCAGCATGCCCTGGATCTCCTGGCGCGAGTCGGCGCGACCCTGCACGAACTCCTTGAGCCGTAGCATGGTGTTGAAGTCGCCGGCGTTGTCGAAGCGCACGCGACCTTCTTCGAGCGCCTCCTCGAAGCGCTGCAAGTAGTCGTCGATTATCCGAACGGCATCGTCGGTCGAGATCGCGCGCGCTTCCGCACGTTTCTTGACCACCTTTTGTTCATATTGGATTTGCTCGCGCGCTCGGTTTTCTTCCCGTCGTTTCAAGCAGTTGTGCTTGGTGGCGTACTTCCCGATGAGAGATTTGGACACCTGGTAGCGCTCGGCGATCTCACGGAACGACGGGTAGCGCATGGACGCCGGGCCCTCGGCCTCGTCGGCCACGGATTCGCCGAACACGAGCAGCCGCTCGACCTCGTGCCATGGGACACGAGGCGCGTCGCTCTTGCGCGGTCTACCCTGCGGGCGCGCCATCGAGCACTCCTTCAGCGGCGATCCGAATCGTGCCGGGCACCGCGTACACATCCTCGCCATCGGCGTGGAACACCAGTGGATTGCGGCATCGCGGGCAGAGCATCTGCACGCCGTCCTTCACCGCGGCGACATCGAGTGCGTAGCCGTCGACCGCCTCGTACCCGCTGCGAAATAGACGTTCATCGACGCGGGCTCCGGCCTCAACCGTGACCTCGCCGATGACTCGATTCTCTGCAGGGCAACGAAGTGGAACGTGCACGCTCATTCGATCTCCACCCGCGTTTTTGGACGCGTCCACCATTAGCGTAAGCACATCAAGATCCCCCGCGCTACGAAGCGCTAATCAACTGTCGTTGCGCAATCGTCGAACAAGATCTGCCACACGCGCCGCTCGCTGAGGTTCATTCGCTCTGCGATCTCTCGACCGGTCAGGCCTTCGGCGCGGAGCGCGAGGATCAACCTGTCGCGCTCTCGCTGCCGTTCCTTGTCGTCGTCCACATCGTTCGGTGGGACCCACAGATGACCGGTGTGATAGCGCCGGACCGCGGCCAGGAGCTCCGGCGGAAGGACATCCTTCGCGTTGGCGTAGTTGCCAGCCATGCTACGAGCGCACCTCCTGATCACGCCCGTCCGGATCGAACGCCAGGCACTGGCCGATGATGACCAGCAGGTGCGGCTCGATCGCCGCGACGATCTTGCAGACCGGTGCGTGGCTGCACTGCCCGCAGAGGTGTTGCTCGCGATGGATCGCCTTGAGCTCGCCCAGGTTCATCTCGTGGTTCTCAGTCTCCATGTCGTCTCTCCCGGTCATCGGTTTGTGTGACTCCACCACTCGCGGACGAGCTCGAGGAAGTCGTCCAGCAGCAACGTCACGGTTGGGTCACGTCGGTCGTCCTTGCAGATGGCGATCGGAATGCGACCCCTTGGTGCGGCGTCGATGGCCTGCTCGAGCGCAGCCCGGGGGCTGGTTCGCTTCTCCCTTTTGCACTCGACCCAAAAACAGGGGACATCGACGTCGGGAACCTCCTCGCCACGCGACTGCAATCCACGACGCACGTCTTCGCCAAACACCTCGCGGAACCGGTGCACCATGGCCCGCTCGAAGTCGGCCCCCTTGCGTCTCGATGCTCGACCACCCATCAGGCTGCCTCCGCGATCATCCAGCGCACCGGAACGCCGACCTGTGCGGCATGGTCGATCTCGCGGAACATGCCGCTGGTGACCTGCTCGCCGTAGACGCGGATCTCGTGGCACAGCTCGACCAGCTGCGTGCATATCGAGAGCGCCTCCTCGCGCTCGGTGTTGTCGTCCACGAACTGCGGCAGGTAGATGTGCGGCCCGATAGGCAGCAGACCCTCTTCGAAAAGCCCGCGACAGATCTGCCGAACCGCCTCGATGTTTCGCGCGGGGTCTCCCGCGTAGGGGTGACAGACATAGACGATGCGTCTGCCTGTTGTGATGGCCTTCATCGCGGTCTCCTCATCCGCACGAGCTCGGCGGCGCAGTAGTTGAGCGCGTCCACGACCTCGAGCAGTGCTTCGCCTGGGTAGTCGCGACCGTCGCTCGTGCGCCACGGCCCGTAGTCTTTGCGACCGGCATCGATGCGGTCGACGATCAAGTTCGCGATGGCTCGTTCGTCGGCCTCCATGCTGCGCACTTGCTGGACAACTTCCGTTTCGAGGAGCAGACGACGTGCGACTTCGAGGCTTCTCCGCGCGTCGGTCAATGCGTGATGAGGCTCGGCGCACTCGATGGCGAGGTGGCGGCAGACCGGGTCGAGGGACAGCGAGTCGACCAGTCCTGCAACGAGCAGCGGCCAACTGAGCGCGGCGGTGTCGAGAACGTGATGATCCATCGGGGGCGCAGGCACGCCTGTCGATCGCCACGCGGCGTCCAGGAAGGACCGATCGAACGAGACGTTGTGGCCGGCAAGGAGTGCCCCTTCGACCAGCGGTTTCGTTCGAACGAGGGCGACGTCGAGGGGAACAGCATCGCTCCAGGCTTCCTGTGTCCACCGGTTGATCCTCAATGCCTCCGGGTCCGCGTCTTCGATGCGCTTCGGTTGCACGCGGACGTCGAACATGCCGAGCGTCTCCAAGCTTCGTCCGTCAACACGGACAACGCCGATCTCCAGGATCTCGTGTCGTGTGGGGTCGAGACCGGAGGTCTCCAGGTCGACGAAGGCGATCGGCCTCATGCCGGTACCTCCTTGGCCCAAAGCCGAGGCGAGAATTTCTTGTCCGCGACCGTCTCCAGCTCGGCCTTCAGCAGCCTTACGCGAGCGCGGTCGGTGCTCTTGCCCAGCTCTTTGAGCAACGCGTCGACCGACTTCTTGTCGATGGCGGCGATCCGGTCCACGAGCTCGTCGCGGCTGAGTCCGGTCGCTTCGGCCAGGATGCCAAGGGTGGCGTCGAACGGGTAGCTGAGCTGGGTCGTGTTGAACATCCGATAGCGGACGCCGGCGAGAACCAGCTCGTCGTGGTCTTCGAGGTGCGTCTTGAGGACGCCCTCGAGCTCCTTCTTCCGCGCGTAGAGCACCTTCGCGAGCTGTGCGACTTCCTCGCGCTCACGGGCGACCTGTTCGAGATCGGTGGAGTCCTCGCAGATGACGTCGCGCTTGCCCTTGAGCGCGTCGGCGTAGGCGGGGCATTGCTGGCGGTGGTCGCACCAGACGCAGTTGCTGTTGAGGCGGGCCGGAAACTCGGTCGCCTCCTCGGTCATGGCACCGAGCGTCTCGACGTAGGCGACGGCCGCGTCGAGCTGATCGGAGGTGCGCTCCGTCTGCATCCGGATCCCGTGCCGGAGCATGTGGAACGTCAGGCGAACCTTTTTCGCCCACGGCCAGAGTCGCTGCGCCGCCAGGTGGTAGAGCGACATCTGGAGGCTGTGGTCCACCTCGTCGCGGGTGAACAGGAGCCGGTTGGTCTTGTAGTCGACGACCTCGACAGTCTCGTCGTCGATGCAGTCCACGCGATCGATGAAACCGAGGACACTGAAGCGTCCGATCGGGAGCCGGAACTCCTTCTCGATGGCCAGCACGTCGCGGTGATCGAGCTCGCCCTGATCGCGAACGAACGTCCGTAGGATCTCCAGGCCCTCCTCGAAGACATCGATCCCCGTCAGCCCTTCAGCCGCCCACCCTTCGCGGTAGAGCTCGAGAGCGCGTTCCTCCGAGAGCGCACCGGCGCGCTCGTCTTCCATGTGCTCCCGGACGAGCGTCTCGAGGACAGCGTGGATGAGCTTGCCGAACTTCAACGGGACGCCGGGCTCGGCCTTCCGCTTGTCGATGTAGTGAAGTCGGAAGCTCAGCGGACACTGTTCGAAGCGGCTCAACCGGCTGTAGCTGAGATGCTTGTTGACGAAGCCCTTCGTGGTCATGCCTTGGTCTCCTCTTCGCGATCGGAGTTCTTTTCGAAGGACACGACCCGCGAGCCCGGGAAGGTCTCGACGACGCGGCAGATCGTCGCGGCGTGCTCCGGCGTGATCTCTTTGCGGTCCTGCCCCGTGTATGCGGGCACCAACCACAGCTCGCCGTAGGCGTCCGAGTGGAGGCACACCTCGACCTTGAGCTGCTTGAACGACTCGATGTCCTCGGTGGTCAGCCCACGTGGTGGCGGTCGATCATCGGTGTCGGTGGCAGCGGTCGCCGGAGCTCCAGGCTCAGGTTTGGTTGCCGGAGCTGCGATCCGATCACGCGCACCGTCCGGGTTGCTCTCGGGTTCGGGAAGCGGGTTGCCAAACAGGTCCGTGGCCACGGCCTTGTCGGTCGAAGCCTTGGGCGTCGGGAGACGATGCCGGTTGCGCTTCTCCCACTCGCTGCACAGGAAGAAGTCGGGCCGAGCACAGGTGCCGCCGTCCTGGTAGTCCTTGCATCGTTTGCCGCCGGGCGGCGGGCTGTAGTGCGGACATGTGAATCCGTCCGATGCGGACGCCGTACCGCCCTTGCGAGAGAGGTCGGCTACGCTCACGCCGGGCCTCGAACCCAGAGCAGCGGCGGGGCCAGCCCCTCGATGTTGATGGTGATCTTCACGGTCGCTTCCTCACGTCTCGGGTAGGAAACGCGGGCAGCGAGCGCGGGCTGGGACAGGCCGTTGGCCGGGACAGCGATCAGGACAGCCGGGACGGCTGCGGGACAGCATGTTGTCCCGCACTTTTCCCAGTCACGACGGGGGCTTGAGCCCTACGGGACAGACAGGACAAGATTATTTGAGTAGGTCTACTTAAGGAGACTGGGGACTTCTTTCTGCGAGAAGAGAAGAAGAAAAAAAGATCTCAATACGCCTGGTGCACTGTTCGTGAGAATCCTGTCCCGCCTGTCCCGTTGGATGTAACTCCCTGGGGTTGCAGGGGGAATCATGGGACACAAGGGTGTCCCGGGGCCGTCCCCGCGGGACACGTGCTGTCCCGTGGGTTGCAGCACATGCCGCCCGTTGGCGTTTCGCTAACGGAATGGCAGTCGTGGCAACCGGATCGCGAAGAGGACCGCCACAATCAGCTCGATTATGCTTTCAGTGCGATTCGCCCCAGTCCATGAGGCGAACAGCGTCCAGACCATAACCAACGGCTTGACGTCGTTATGGTCTTGGTGCAAAGTGCCTAATGCAATTGGGCGTTTTGCACATGAACAAGAACGAGCCTCTCAAGACCCTCGGTCCCCAGGCGGCGCGCCTGGTCGCCGAGTTGCACGAGCGTGGAAAGACGCTGTTTTCCCACGCCGACGTCGAGGAGATCACCTCGCTCCAAGCGAAGTCGGCGCGGAACTTCGTCGCCTCCCTCGTTCAGCGCGGCGTGGCGAGTCGACTCAAGCCGGGGCTCTTCATCCTCGTCCCCTTCGAGCTCGGGCACGAGCGCGACTATCTCGGCAGCCCGCACGTCGTGGCGCGCGAGCTGGTGGGCGGCGGCGAATACTACATCTCGCACGCCTCAGCGATGGAGCTTCACCAGATGGTCACGCAGCCGCAGCTCGTCGTGTACACCACGACGCCACGGCCGATCCGACCGCGCGTCGTGCTCGGCACCGAGTTTCGCTTCGTGCGTTGCAAGCCCGAGCACCTCTTCGGCATCGCCGACCACTGGGTCACCAAGACCGAGAAGGTGCAGGTCAGCGATCTGGAGCGGACGATCATCGACGGGCTCAAGCAGTCTGAGTACTGCGGCGGCTTCACCGAGGTCGCCAAGGGCTTCTGGATGCGCAGGGACGACATCGACCTCGGCAAGCTCGTCGACTACAGCTTGAGACTGGGTGTCGGCGCCGTGATTCGCCGGTTGGGATTCCTGCTCGAGACGTTTGAAGTGGATGCGCCTCGTGAGCTGGAACGCTTACAGGAGAAAATCACCGCGACCTACGCGATTCTCGATCCGCTCCTGCCCGATGAGGGGAAGTTCATGGCGCGGTGGCGGCTCCGTCTCAACGTAGACCCCGACGAGCTCACAGCGGTAGTAAGGACCTGACCCATGATTCCGCAGCGCAACCTCTCCCTCTTGTCCAATCGTCTCGCCCGTGCGGGAGGACGACGCATTCCCGAGGCTGTGCTCGAGCGCGACTACTGCCTGGCCTGGTTCCTCGTTGGCTTGTCCCAGACGTCCCTGCGCGAGCACCTGGTGTTCAAGGGCGGCACCGCGCTCAAGCGGTGCTACTTCGGCGACTACCGGTTCTCGGAGGACCTCGACTTCACGCTCGCGGGCGAGATGCCGCTCGAAGCCATCCTTTCCGGGCTCGAGGCTGTCTACACCCACGTGCGCAGTGCGTCGGGCATCCCGTTCCGCTACGCACGAGAGGACCGGAAGAAGCACCACAACAGCCACACCTTCTACCTGGCCTACGAGGGGCCGCTTCCCGCTGCCTCACCGAAAGAGGTCAAGGTGGACATCACGATCCGGGAACGCCTCGTACTCCCGATCGAGGATCGCGCCGTCCTGCGCGGCTACGACGAGTACGCCGACCTGACCGAGGGCAACACGATCCGCGCCTACGCCCTCGACGAGATCGGTGTCGAGAAGATCGTGGCGCTCACCGACCGAGCGCGCAATGAGCCGCGCGACCTCTACGACGTCTGGTATTTGACATCGGAGGAACACGTCGATCTCGCCATGCTCATGCAGGAGATCGACAGCAAGCTCGAGTTCCGCGGCCGCAACCGAAGCACCCTGAGCGCGGACTTCGAGAAGAAGGAGGCGCGCTACAAAAAGCTCTGGAGCACTCGGCTCGGATCACAGATGGCGGAGCTACCGCCCTTCGATGACGTGTTCCGATCGGTCCGGCGGACCATGCGAGCGGCGGGATTGCTGGAACGGTAGCTGGTGACTCCAGTTCGACCCCCGTTCGATCGCGCTCAGTCTTTGTACCGCGAACCCCAGCCCCCGACGCCCCGATCTTCGTCAGGGTCCTCGTGCGGGAAGTCGTCCTCGGAGACCAGGTCGGTCTTGGACAGGTCGATGCCGTAGGCGCGCCGGCGGTTGGTGTTGACCCCGAAATAGACGCGGTCACCTTCGGAAACCAGGTAGCCGTTCTGGCGACGGTTCTCGCGGATCAGCCGTCGCAGCGCTTTGAGGTCGACGACCTCGCCAGCGTAGTCGATCCGCTTGCAGTGCTGCCGGAACGAGTCGTAGCAGCTCTCCAGGTGGATGTAGAGCAGGTCGTCCTTGAACACGTAGTGCGTGCGGTGGCGCAGCTCGCCCTGGATCGCCATCACGCCCAGCATCTCGATGAAGTGGTCGAAGGCGTTCTTGACGCCGTGGTCCGTCTCGAGCACGTCGGCGAGCACGGTCTCCACGGCTGCCTGCACCCCGAGGTCGCCCGGTAGTTTGTAGCCGCAAGCCTCGGCGAACTGCTCGAACAGATGCACGCCCAGCATCATGGCGGTGATGTTCTCGACCACGCGCAGCGGAACCTTGCGCCCGGAGACCAACGTCGCCGCCGCACCGCGGGCCACGGCGAGATCGGCGTCGAAGTCGCGACCGAGGCAAAACTGGATGTAGCGCGGTGCGAACAGTGAAAGGTCCACGGCCTTCAGCTCCTGCAAGGCTTCACGGCATTCGGGGTTCTCGTCGAGGGTCACCTTCTCGGGGTTGGACGTCAGGATGCGCTCGAGCAGCGCGGCCTCGATGGGCCGGGTCTCGCCGGCCACGCAAAGCGGCACCTGCAGGTGGTAGGTGTTGACGGTCTGGTCCGGCCGACCGCGCTCCTCGACTTCGCCCCGGTACAGGCGCCGCAGATAGCGATGCAACGTGTTCAACCGGTAGCGCTGCATGTCGTAGGGCTTGTACTCGTCGATGAACACCGGCACCGAGCGGCTCGCGGTCAAGATCTTGAGCAGCGCGAACTCGGTCTCGGTGGCGCTGTAGGGATCGGCGTCCTTCACACCGAACAGCGGCCAGAAGATGTCGATGGCCAGCGAGCTCTTGCCCGAGCCCTGCGTGCCCCAGATGAACAGCGTCGGGAACGAACCGACCCGCTCCATGAAGCGCGGCTTCATCGGCGTGGCGAACCACCAGCCGATGATCGGCACGATCACCTCGGGCAGGTTGAGCCGGGGGAGATGCTCGAACACCGCGTTCGCGATGGCCATGAAGGTCGCGTCGTCGCACGACGCATAGTGCAGGCGGCCATCCAGCGAGCCACCACTCTTGACGTAGATGACGGGTGAGGGGTCCATGAACCCGTCTTTGCCGATGGCGCCGTCGGGAGAGATCCACAGATGGTGGTCACCCTTCTTGTAGTCGCCGAGCATCGTCGCGCCCGGTCGCCTGGGCACCGGCCGCCGCGCGAGCACGCGCAACAGCCCCTGGACGTTGTTGTCGCTGCCGGTCCACTGCAGGTCAGCGGACGGCAGGTGCCGGATCAGGTCCTTCTTCGAGTGGAACGCGCGCAGCGGCAACCGCAGCCCCTCGACGACGTTGCTCTTGTCCGTATGTGCGCGGCCGAAGATCATCTCGCCGTCTTCGATCTCGACGCGCATCGTCGGCGTCAGAGTGAAGGAGGAGACGGTCTTGGTCTCACCGCGGGCGGTCACGGTGTAGTAGAAGCAGGTGTCCTCGTAGATCTCGCCCTCGATGGCGTCGTCACCCGTTGCGCCACTCTCGTAGTTGTTCGACGCTGGGCCGTCATCTTCCTTTGCTCGGCTTCCTGCTTGTGAGAGGGCACGCCGCAGGTCGCGGGCCTTCAACCCGAAGCGCTTCTCCACGAGCCCAAGGTATCGGCCATGCACCGACGGGTCGCGGTGGGCGATGGCCTCGAGCACGGGCTTGAGCCGGTACTCGAGGTCGCGCGCCGCTTAGTCCTCCGGAATGGCATCGACGGCCTTCTCAATGTCGAAGACGAAGTCGTAGATCTCGCAGCGGGCACCTGGCTCGCGGTTGACCCGGCAGTAGCCGAGGCGCTGCAGCGAATGGCAGGGCGGTGGGATGCTGCCGTCCTCACGCACGGAAGACGAGATCTTGTCGTGGCAGTTCTTGATATACGCCGGACCATCGCGGCCACGGAGCTTCCCGAGCCCGCGCCGATCGTACTCCAGCACCAGCTCGGTGATCTCTTCGAGGCCAAGGCCCTTGTGCACGAAGAACCGAACCATGTTGAAGATGGCGAGGCTGCGGTCCTCGGCGCCCTCGTTCCATAGCCGCCGCACCGGACCGCACATCTCGACTGGGGTGCGCCAATCGAGCTCGCCCTCGGTGGTGCGGCTCGCTTTCGCGGACGCAGGCAAGACCGCGCCGGCATCGAGGATAGGCAGGCTCGTTCGTGTCGACCTGCCGTTGGCCCCGGATGGTGGTGGCTGGAGCAGGCGGGCGCGCAGGTCGGGGTCTTCGGCGCGCCCCAGCCCATCGAGCGCCATGCTCACCCGGTGCGGCCGCTCGCCGTTGGGCTTGCCCTTGCGGCTCACGGTCCCGACGACCTTGATGATGCGCGACAGATCATGGATCGAGTCGACCTTGATCCGTTCGGATTCGACCTGCGCTCGCAGCTGGGTCTCGAAGGCCTTGAGGTTTGCCTGCACGACGTCGCGGTTGTCCTCGTCGAGGGCGATGGGCGGCACCGCAAACCAGAGCTGCGCTCCGTTGCCGCTCATCATGCGCGCTGGCCGAGCGACGCCCTCGGACTCGGCCCAGATCGCCGCCGCGGTGGCCGTCTCCATGGCGGCGGCAAGCTCCTCCTCGGTGCTGGCGGTGTCCTTCGGTCTGACCGGGTCGAGATCGATCACCGTGGCGGTCACGACCTCGATATCCTTGCGGCCCGCGCCCGACTTGAGTGGGCGAACGGCGTTCGGAGCGTGTTCGAGCAAACGCCGTGGCCTCGGCTGGATGCCGACGTAGACGTTGCCCGCGGCGTTGGTGCGCACACACTCGGAGATGAAGGTGTCCTCGTCGTCGAAGAAGCCGATCCCGACGATGCCACTGCCCGGGCGGATGACCCGCACTTCGCTCACACCGTGCTCACCGTGGGCGAGCCAGCGGTACGTGGCCCGAATGACCTCCGGGTCGGGGCGGATCTCCTTCATGCTGGCCTACTCACCGCTGGCCCTCGCTTGGGTAGGAAGCGCGGGTTGCGACCGGAGCTTGGACGCCGGGATGCCGAGGACCTCGGCGTAGAGACGACGGCGCTCGAGGTGCTGCCGTCGTAGGATCGGGATCTTTCGATCCACGAAGTCGATCAACACGGCGCGGTCCTTGTCGGCGTGCGGGCGCATCAGCCGGCCGAGTCGCTGCACCGTCCGCCCGCGAGCCCGGCTCGGGTACGCGAGGAACACCCGCGACAGGCGAGGCAGATCGAGCCCCTCGTCAGCGAGACTCGTTGCGACCAAGACGGCGAGCTCGCCATGGCGGGCGCGCTGCAACAGGGCCTTGCGTCGTTTCTTGGGTACGCGGCCGGTCAGCTCGGCCGCATCAATGCCGCATGTCTGGATGCGACGCACCAGCTCTCGGCAGTGCTCCACTCGGCCCGACAGAACGAGGCAAGTCTGGTCCGCGCTGGCCTCGGCGACGACGCTCTTGACCACCAGGTCGTTGCGGTCGTCGTCCGAGACCAGCGCAGTCATCATCGGGGCGTAGTCGTCGGCCGAGAGATACGGGTAGGCGAAAGCGGTTTCCAGCAAACGGATCTCTGGGAGTGCCAGCACGCCGGCCGCTGCCAGATCTTCGTGCGCGACCACCTCGAGCGGCTGACCCAGGAACAGATCCAACAACAGTGTGAGCCCGTCTTCGCGCTCCGGCGTCGCGGTCAGCCCCAGCCGGAAGCGCGCTGGGCAGCGACCAACCAGGTTGCGAAACGTGGAGGCCGCCACATGGTGCGCTTCGTCGAGGATCAGGAGCCCGAACCCGGCGAGGAATGCATCGAGTCGTTCCGCTCCCCGACGCGCCAGGGTCTGGATGACACCGACGGTGATCGGCGCCGGCACATCGTCACCGCCGCCCACAATCCCCGCATCGATACCGAGCAGGCTGCGAAGCTCACTCCGCCACTGCTCGGCCAGGTCCAGCGTGTGGACCAGAATCAGAACCGGTGTTCGCAGCCGCGCGATCGCACCGATGCCAACGCGGGTCTTGCCGCCGCCGCAAGGAATGACGGTCGTCCCCTGGGTGATCCGCTCGAGCTTGTCGACGGCGCGCACCTGATACGCACGCAGCGGAACCTCCGGCAATTCGGCAAGCCGCTCGCCCGGGAGCACGCGGCAGTCGTCACACTCGACCTCGATGCCATCGAGCGCGGCCAGCCGGCGTAGATCGTGGATCGCTCCACGAGGCAGCCGCACCTCGCCGGCGTCTTCTTCGAGGAGGCACAGCGTCTCCGGCTCGCTGCCGGGAGACAGTCCCAAGCGCAAGCGGTCGAGGAAGGCTGGGTTCGGAAACGACAACGCCCGCCTGAGCCGCTCGATGAGCTTGTCGGGTATGGCGCCGCGTTCGATTCGGATGGCGGCGTCAACTCGCACGAGCATGCGCCGCCTCCTCGAGGAACCTCGGGATGTTCTCCAGCCGCCGGGTGCTCAACATCTGTGGCAGGCTCGCCAGGAAACGCCGGCCGTAGCGCTTCTCGGCGATGCGCCGATCCAGGAGCACGATCACGCCGAAGTCCTGCCGGCTGCGGATGAGCCGGCCAACGCCCTGCCGGAGCGTGATGATCGCCCTCGGCACGAGGTAGTTATTGAAGGCTCGCGGGTCGCGCTCGCAGATGGCGCTGACCACCGGGTCCTCGGGGTGCGGGAACGGTAGCTTGTCGATCACCAGGCCTGTGAGCGCTTCGCCGGGGACGTCGATGCCGGTCCAGAAACTGTCCGTACCGAGCAGCACGGATCGAACATCCTCCTTGAAGACCCGGGACAGCTCCGTACGGGGCATGTCGCCCTGGCGGAGCACGCGATGCCCGTTGCCCTGAACCTGGTCGTAGACCGCGTTGAGCACGCGGTAGGAGGTGAACAGCCCGAGGGTGCGTCCGTCGCACAGGTCCATGACTTGCCCGACGAGCTCGGCTGCCGCGTCGGGGAAGTCGAAGTCCCGCGGCTCGGGCAGCCCATCGTCGGGTACGACCAGGAGCGCTTGCGTTTCGAAGTCGAAAGGCGAATCGGCCACCAGCTCGAGCGCGCCGTCCGGCGCACCCAGCTCACCGCGCACGAAGTCGAAGGTGCCGCTCGTGGTCAGAGTCGCCGACACCAGCGTCACCGACTCGGTCGCTTCGAACAGCGACTGCTTCAGAATATCGCTGACGTCGATGGGCTTGCCCTTGAGCTTGGCCCGTCCCTTGGCGTCGAGCTCGATCCAGTAGACCGTGTCCGGGTCCGCTTGGGCCACGCCTTCCTGAATGCGCGCCGCCGCTGCACGAGCCTGCCGGGCAGCATTGCGGGCGGTGGCTCGCACTTCACGGTCGCGGCTGTCGTCGGCGTCGATGCTGTCGCCGAGACCTGCCAGCGAAATCAGCTCCTGGACCGCCTCGGCGGTGCCGACAAAGCCCGGTGACCGCAGCCGGATTCGGTAGTCTGCCGACCTGGCAAAGCGCGCGATGCGATCGAAAAGATCGGATCCGCTCTGGCGCAAGCGGTCGGCGAGCTTGCGGTTGCCGAAATCTGCGGCGTAGCGGGCCAGCCGGTTCAGCGTGTGCGCCGAGACGGTGAAGCCGAAGAAGTCCCGCGCGATCCTGGCTGCCTCGTGCGCCTCGTCGAGCACCAAGAAGTCGAAGGGCGGCAGCACGAGGTCCTGGCCCGTCTCCCGCCGCACGGCCAGGTGAGCGAACAGCAGGTGGTAGTTGGTGACGACGATGTCGGCCTCGCGGGCACGGGCCTTGGCCCGCTCGGCGAAGCAGTCGTCGAAGAACGGGCAGTCCTTGCCCTTGCACTCGTCCGAGGACACCGAAACCTTCGACCAGACCTGGGACAGCGGCACGAAGGGCAGCTCGGAAACATCGCCGGTCTCCGTCGACTCCGTCCACGCGAGCACCTTTCGTATCTCGCGGTCCTGATCGTCGTCGTACAATCCGGTGAGATCGCCACGGGCCTCCGACTCGCGCAGCCGGTCGATGCAGAGATAGTTGTTGCGACCCTTGAGCAGCGCGAACTTGAACGGCCACGGAAGCACATCGCTGAGCAGGGGCAGGTCCTTGGTGACGAGCTGCTCTTGCAACGCGATGTTGGCTGTCGCGATCACGACGCGCTTCTTCTCGTGATGCGCGTGCCAGACAGACGGCACGCCGTAGGCCACGCCCTTGCCGGTGCCGCACGGTCCTTCGCCGAGGGCATGGCTGCCGCACCGCATGGCCTCGTCGACCATGCGGGCGAGCGCCACCTGGCCTTCGCGCATTTCATAGGCGGGGAAGCGGGCGGCAAAGAGCCCACTCTCCCCGAATACATCCGAGAGGTAATCGGTCACGGCATCCTCCGCTGGTGCACCGCGGCCCCGGCGCACTACGCGAAGGGGTCGATCTCGGCCGCGTTGTCGTCTTTCCCGTTGAACTCGGTTTCGAGCGCCTCGACGAAGGCCTGCGCCTTGTCCACCTGGACGGCGGGCAGGTCCTTGATGCGGGCGATGCCGAACTTCTCGCAGAAGCGATCCACCGCCTCGCGCGGCAGAGCCTTCAGCGACTGCACGATGGTCTGTGCGGTCTTCGGATCTACCACGCCGCTTCCCTTGCGGTCGTAGCTGCCGAGCGATTCAGCACCGTCGTCGACGTAGAGCTTCTCGAGGTCGTGCCGGGGCAGCGCCTCGAGCTCTGCCTGCTCCTCCTCTGTCAGCTTGTGCTCGGGCAAGATCGCGTAGGTCGTTTTCGGATCCTTGGCGGCGCCGTGGCGCTGCACCTCGAACGCCCACTCGTTCAGCGCCCGCTTCGACCGCATCTGCAGCAGCTGCTTGAAGAACACGACGCCCTGTTCGAAGACCTTCACCTCCTTGGAGTCGTAGAGCGCGACGTTGAGGGCGACGCGCAACGAGGCCTTGTGCCCCTTGGCCTTCAGGTCATCGGTAAACGGGGTGTATCGACCGTCGAGGAAGACGACCTCGCGCGGGTAGGGCTCGCCCAGGAACACGATCACCGCCTTGTCCTTGTCGTTGGTGAGCTTGAGCCAGGTGCTTCCTCCCTGGTCGTGCTCCTTGGCCATCTCTTCAGTTCGGTCCCACATGCTTGTCGGTGCCATTGGCTTACGCCTCCTTCTTTGGGTTTGGGTTGTGTTCGCGCCGGTACACGGCGAAGAGCTGAGTTCCGTCGGAGGCGGTGCCCGCCTCTTCGATGTGAAAGTCGTGGTCGGCGTCGAGGACCTGCTCGACCTCCCAGCGGCGAAAGAGGCCGGGCAGTCGCAGGAACTCCTCGGGGTGTGTCGCCGGCGTTATCTGCGTCTCGGTCATGGCGCCGCTCCTTCGCGGTCGGCCAGGCGCAAGAGCGCGGCGATGTCCGGGTGCGGCGTCAGCTTCGGCGCGGTCGTTGTGGGCTGCTCGAGGCTGCCCTTCGCGCGCAGATACGCGCGCTCGAGTCCCCGGGCGATGCGGCGGATGGTCTCGTCGTCGGTGCCCTGAACGGCGAACACCCCACCGAGGACCAGGACAACGTCCCGGAACAACACGGAGAGCTCGTCGCGGGCCGGTTTGTGATCGGTCATGGTCTGCTCCTCCTCCCCGGGCTCCTTCCGGGTTCGAGGAGGAAACGCGGACCCACGCGCCGGACTGGGACAGGCCGCCATCACTCCGCCTCGATCCACTCGCGAAGGCGCTTCATGGCCCGCTGGAACCTCTTGCGGGCCGCTTCGTGGGTCAGGCCAAGGCGCTCTCCCACCTCGCGCTGGCTCTCGCCGTAGACCGCGGCACCGATCACCAGGTCGGCGTCGTCGCCAACGATGGTGATGAGCAGCTTGCGTAGAGCGCCGACGTCGGCATCGACGTCGATCCGCGGCGGTTGCCCGAGCTCGGAGACGCCACGGGTCCGGAGAAGAAAGCTCCGGCGCACGCGACGCAGATACCCCGTGCTGCCTCCGTCTTCGTGGGCGTCGTCCTCGTCCTCGGGAGGTAAGGCCGCCCGCCGGGCCTCGGCGGCCCACGCCCGCTTCAAGCCCTCGCGAACGTCCCGCTCGACGTTGCGCACCAGCGTCGCGGCGACGCGGTTGATCTGGTCGAGATCCGATCGGTGGATGACCGCGGTGAACAGGGACCCGATCTCGGAGACCAACGCCTCGGGCGCCTTGATGAAGTCGCGCTGCCGCCGGCGATAGATGGCGTCGAGCCCGGGCCAAAGCCCGAGCCAGAGCAACGCGGTCGCCAGCTCGACGTCGTCGCCCCCTGCCTGCACTGACTCGACAAGTCCGGCGTAGATGAGGTCCTTCTCATCGAGGTCACCGCCGTCCTCGTTGAGAAAGGAGATGAGCTGGAGCGCGCCGGGGAATCGCCCCAGCGATCGCCGCCGCGTCTTCATCTCGTTGAACTGTGTTTTGGCACCGAGGGTGCCGACCGAACGCACGAGGCTCTGCTTGTGAGCCTCCCAGATAGCGCGCATGAAGCGCCCGCCTTCCGGCCGGGCGTCGCGCGCTCACTGGGGACCGATGTGTGGCGTCTATGCGCTCTGGTTCATTGCTGTTGTGGAGGTGCCTGCGCTATGCCGCGGCTCCTCCGAGTGCCGTTGCCGTCGAGAGCTTGAGGACGTTCAGGCTGCGGCAGCTCCGCCGGTAGCAGCGGATCGAGGCGCGGAAGCTGCCATCGAAGTTGGCCTCGAGCTCGCCGCGGCGGATGGTGAAACCGGTCTCGTCGACCTTGGCGAGCAGAATGCCGCAGTCCTTGCAGCGAACGTCTTGGGCGTGGGTTCTCATGTCTGACCTCCGTTCTCGCTCGCGGTCATTCGCGAGCTGATGGAGGCCAGCGTCGGCGGGAGAGGGATGGGGGAGTCGAGGGTGGGGTTGGCTGCCTTCCCCGGTATCCCCGGGCGGTCTACTCCCCTATCCCCTCGATTCGGCGGGGCCGGGAACGCCCAGCTTGCGGGCATCGGCCAGGAGCTTCACGGCGACGTGCTTGCCCTTCTGGAGGTTGTCGGCGAGCTGCTCGGCACCTGGGGTGAGGTAGCGCTTGCTCTTCTTGCTGCGGGTCTGCTGCTCGCCGACCAGTTGCAGGTCCGCGAGGCTGGCATCGAACCGCACATGGCGTGGGTGCACGGCCAGGCGAATCGTGCCGTCTCGGCTAGGCGATGACTTGATCAGCGCCTTCAGCTCCTCGGGGCCCAGGTCGGGGTGGTGGTATTTCTCCAGTTCCTTGCGGAGCCGCTCGATGTCGTGGTCCTTGTCGTCGCCCTGCAGACGCCACTTTTCGAGCCAACCACCTCCGTCGACGTCCGAGTCCGCGGCCCGCGCGGAAGCCAGGTAGAGCAGCCGCAGGAACTTCACGTCGCTCTTCTGGAAGCCCCCGAATTCGTGACCGTTGATGCGGATGATGTGGCGATCGCCGGGGAACGTGGCGAACTCCAGGATCACGTCGTCGAAGATTGCGCCGGCATCGCCGATACGCCGCTGGTGGTAACCGGGATCGAGGGCGTCGAGCGCGCGCCACAGATGGAGATTGCCATCGCCGCCCTCGGGCACGTCGAGTACGACGATATCTCCGTCGAGGCGGACGCCGGTTGTGGTGTCGCCCGCACGGCTGAGAAGCACGATGAGCCCATCGCCGCCGAGCTTGGTCCGCAGACCGCTGCACAGTTCTGCGAACGGCGGAAAAGGCTGGAGCATCCACACGACCGGGATTCGTTTTCCGCGACGGGCGAAGGTGCCGACGGAGATCACGGTCGAGCTGAGATCTGCCTCGAGGATCTCGAGGTCGTTGGTGTTGCGCAGGCTGGCGAAGATGTTGGTCGCCGGGCAGCAGAAAACCTCGACGATGTTGATCGGATGCCAGCGCCATCCGGGCCAGCACGCCGGGTCCTCGGGGCACGCCACGCCGACGAGGCCGTCGTCGCGGCGCGTCTCGAAGTCGAGGGCGGGGTGGCAGTCGTGCTGGCAGTCGGGCGCGCACCACCGTCCGTCTCCGACGCGCTCTATGACCCGAGCGCGCAGAAGATCGCCGGCGTCCAACCCAGCTGCGGCGAGCTCGGAGTGGGTGACGGTGGCCCTATACGCCTGCTGCAGCTTGGACAGCAGGAACGGCCACGGCGAAGGCGCTCCGGCTCTCATCGATCCCCCACTCCTTGAGGTAGCGGCGGATGATGCGGTCCCGCCTTGTATCACGTAGGTTGCTGCTGTTCGGGTTGTGGACGCTGACGGTGCGGAACCGTGCCCGGCCTTTTCCCTGGGTGAACTCGAACTGCATCCGGACGCCGTCGATGAGGTCGCCATCGATGACGAGGGCATATTTCAGCAGCGCTTCGCGGACACCGAACAAGCTGAGGTTGCGCATGAGTTCGACCGTCATGCGCTTCACCTCGGCGTGGCTGGTCCGCATGGTCACGCGCGTGACACAGACGCTCTCAATCCCGTCTGCCGGGTGGGTCGGGAAGTCGAAGTCCGTTCGGGCGAGCGGCGCGAAGTTAAACTTCGGGATCTTGGTGAGATCCTCGAAGTAGTCCTTCTCGCCGACGAAGATCTCGGCAAAGAGGTCCCGCAGTCTCTCCCGTTCCGGTAACCGCGGCGCCTTGATGAGCAGCGTGCAGGTGTCCGGGTAGAACACGGCAGCGATCCTGGCGACCGGTCGCTGCCAGATGGGGACAACGGATCCCGTGTCGTCGAACTGCTCGACCGGGGTCATCTCGTTCTCGTGGTAGATGAAGATTGCAAACTTGTCGGTGCCTTCGAAGTCCTCGACCTGGCACTGCGCGCCGCCCGCGTACTCGCGAAAGTGCTTGACCATCTCGGCGCGCATCCGCTCCTTCGCCTTCCGCGATGCCTTCAGCTTCACCGGATGCTTGCCGCGGTACTCCTTGAAGTGCTCCATCATGTCGACGGCGTAGCTTTGGTGGACGCGCAGCACTTCATCCGGAGCGTCGATGTGCAAACGCATCGCGAGGTCGTAGATCGACCACTCCTTACTCTTCTCGATGAGGTGCGCATCGCCGTTGGCCCATACCCCGCGGGCCAGCACGTCGAGATAGGGCCGCGCGTGAGCCGTGCACAGGTCGTTCACCGGGAGCAGATCGGTTTCGAGAGCCAGTCGCTTCGTCTCGGGCAGCGCCCGCCATGCGTGGTAGCTCTGATCGGCCGCCGGCTTGCTTGCATCGCGTTCGAGAGTCAGACCACGCCGCGCTTCGTACGTGGCAATGACCTCGGGGGATACCTTCTTGAAGAAGGTCTTCGGATTCCATTCGCGATGCTGCATGGTCGGGAGCTCCTCTACTAATGTGTTCTCTTTGGATTCACCCGCGGCATTACAGCAACCTGGGCTGGTGGTGGGCCTTGTCCACGACCAGCTTCAGATCGAGAAGCCGGTAGCACATGGCCTGGTTGGAAACGTTGTCGAACTTGCCGTCCGCGATGACGCTGTCGGCGAGAGTGCGAAGCTGAGGGTCGAGCTGTCCGGCCTTGCGGCTCGACTCGAGCCCATCGACGAGGGCGGGGTCATCGCCGTGCAGCGCCCGCATGACCGCGCGCACGTCGGTCGGCGGCATCAGCAAGCGCGCGGCGAACTGATCCGCCTGCCATTCAGCCGGTTGCTTGTACGCCTGTGCGCGGCAGACGATCGCCGGCTTCGGCTCGGTATCGGGCTTCGCAGCAAAGAGGGGAAGCGTCACCCGGTCCATCTCGATGACCGGGCGGTGGAGCTGCCAGTGCCCGAGCTCATGTGCCACGGTAAATGCGAACCGCCCGTCGTTGCCCTCGAGTGACTCGTCCACGCAGATGCGCCCGTCGTCGAGCCACGTCGCCCCGAGCACGTCGCTCATGCCCAGGACGGCGCGAAGATCCACGACCTCGAAGTCGAGATTGAGGTAGCCCTCGACGATCTCGTCGACGTCGATCGGAGGCCGCGCGGGCGAGCCTCTCCACGCCGAGTACTTGCGCAGCAACTCGGTGGCAGCGTGGTCGAGTTCGGATGGCCTGAGGGAGGGAACCTTGATCTGGAACATCAGTCCTTGCCCTCCTTCTTGAGCGTCTCGAGCATCTCGAGCAGTCGCTCCGCGGGGACGTTCTGCTCGCGGACTTGCCGCAGGAACTCGGGCATCTGCGGGTCGTCTCGTACGTGGTTCTTGAGCGCCTTGGCGACCCGGCCCGCGATCGCCATCAGCTCGTCGAAGTCGTCGTCGAGAACCTCGGCAAGCCTCCGGATCACGTCCTCCCCCGGCGGGTATTTCTCCGCATCCCCCTCGATCCGGGAGAGGTAGCCAGCGCTGATCCCTGCTTTGCCAGCGGTCGCCCGCAGGCCAAGGCCTCGTTCCTTGCGGACGCGGCGTATATGTTCTCCGAGCTTCTCGCCCATGGGATCTCCGTGGTCGGCGTGACCGATATCAGGGTGTTTCCGAAACTCTTTACACTCTGCCACTCGGCACTGTCAATCACCGAGTGCACCTCATGATCCTGAGCTGTCCCAGGTCGCCGCCCATGCCCGCGTTTCCTCATCGAACGCCGGACACCCGGGAGGACAGCGATGGAGCGAAACAACGACGAACTGCGGATGGGCCACGACCGGGAGCGGCCAGCCGACATTCTCGCCGAGCAACGGCTCCGTCGCTCCGAGGTCGTCGATGTGTTCGCCGAGGCTTTGTGGAGCCTGCTCTGCGCCGGTCAGGCTTCGTCCCCCGATCCTCAGCCTGGCGGGGCAGAGTCGAGCTCGGCAGAGCACCAGCGATGAGTCAACCTGTTGAAACTGCTTCTCTTTCTGCCTTGCTGTCTGGGCTTAACAACGCCTCCATGTCCACACGGCCCGAAGTCGGGCTCCGGAAGAGGAGGCCCAGGATGTCAAACAGCTCCAGCCGCGCGGCGACCCAAGCCCGGAAGCGAATCGGATCGCTTGCCGCCGACCTCGCCGCCCTTCGGGGCATGACCACCGGCGAGCTGGCTGAACGGTACCGGGAGCTCTTCGGCGAGCCCACCCGCTCGCGCAACAAGGACTACTTGCGAAAGCGGTTGGCCTGGCGGATTCAGGAGCTTGCCGAGGGAGGGCTGTCCGAGCGCGCGATCGCCCAGATCGATGAGCTGGCCGCGACAACGCCACCGCGCTGGCGATCGACCCGTCGAGGCGACGACGCCGACGATGGCGGCGCCAGCAATCGCGATCCCCGCATCCCGCCCCCCGGCACGATCCTCCGCCGAGACTACAAGGGCGAGGCGCACGAGGTCGTGGTGCTTCAGGATGGTTTCGAGTTCCGGGGCCAGCGCTATCCAAACCTCTCGCGCGTCGCGAAGCAGATCACCGGCACCAACTGGAACGGCTTTCTCTTCTGGGGCCTGCAGCGGCGCACCACGAAACGCACCGGGGGCGACGCATGAGCCGACGGTCAAACGGCGCGAACGGATCGAACGGCGCCGGCGCCGACGTCAAGCGCTGCGCGATCTACACGCGCAAGTCCACCGCGCGCGGCCTCGAGCAGGAGTTCAGCAGCCTCGACGCCCAGCGCGAGGCCTGCGAGCAATACATCGCGAGCCAGGTTCGGCTTGGGTGGAAGCTGGTCGACGAGCGCTACGACGATGGCGGCTTCACCGGCGCGAATCTCGAACGCCCCGCGTTTCAGCGCCTGCTGGACGACCTCGATGCGGGCAAGATCGACGTCGTGGTCGTCTACAAGGTCGACCGCCTCAGCCGGTCCCTTCTCGACTTCGCCAGGGTCATGGAGCGGTTCGGTCGAACCGACACCGCGTTCGTCAGCGTCACCCAGAACTTCTCCACCGCGGACGCTATCGGACGGCTCACGCTAAACATGCTGATGAGCTTTGCGGAGTTCGAACGCGAAATGATCGGCGAGCGAACCCGCGACAAGATCGCTGCCTCGCGCCGGCGCGGCAAGTGGACCGGCGGCATGCTGCCCATCGGCTACAAGGCGATCAACAAGAAGCTCGTCATCGACGAGCTCGAAGCCGTCGTCGTTCGCGAGATCTACGAGCTGTACGAACAGCATCGCTCCGCCCTGTCCGTGGCGCGCACGATCAATGAACGCGGTCGACAGACCAAGCGCTACCGATCCGCGGCTGGCACATTGAAGTCCGGACGCCGCTGGTCAAAAGACGCCGTCCTTCGCATCCTCAAGAACCCCGTCTACGCCGGTCTCATCCCCTACGGTGACGAGCTGTACGAGGGGGAGCACGACGCGATCATCGATCCGGAACGTTTCAAGCGCATGAAACACCTGCTCAGTGGGCATGGCAGACGGTCGAGGGCCCGCGGACGAAACCCGGAGTACATTCTCCGCGGCCTACTCCGCTGCAGCTGCGGCAAGGCGCTCACCCCCGCATCGACGCGCAAGGGCGGTCGCGAATACCGTTACTACCGGTGCGTGACGCAGGACAAACACGGGCGGAAATCGTGTCCCGCCCGGCCGCTTCCGGCAGAAGCCATCGAGACCTTCGTCGTCGACAAAGTCCGAGATGTGGCCGCCGACCCCAGGCTCGTCGATGAGTTGTTCGGAAGGCTGCAGTGCCGCATCGAAGAACGCCGCGAGCCCTTGAAGACCGAACGCCGCAAGATCCCCACGCGCATCGCGTCTCTCTCGGCAGAAGCCCAGCGGCTGGCCGAAGACATCGGCCGCGCCGAAGGCCCGGCCCGCAACCACCTCGACAAGCGGCTCGGCGAAGTGGGCGACGACATCGCACGCGCGGAAGCTCGGCTCGCGGAGGTGGAGCGTATGCTGGCGCAGATCGACTGCATCGAGATCGATGCGCGCTGGGTCACCGAGACGCTCTCCCAGTTCGACGCCGCCTGGGACATCCTCAGCCACGAGAACCGCGGACGCCTGGTTCGCGCGATCATCAAACAGGTCGACGTCGACGAGCCGAACGGCACCATCGCGGCCACCGTGGCCGATCTCGGCCTCGACGAGGTGATCACCGCAGAGGTTGCCGAGCCACCCACGAAAAAGCGGAAGTCGCGTGCTCGAGCAAGCTCGTCCAGCGATGAGGCGCGGCCATGAGCGACGATCGGAGATCCGCCGAGCAGACTGACGAATCAGCACCACGGGTCTTCACCGGACACCTCGTTCGCCGACGTCGCGGTTACGGTTACGAGTTCTCCGACAAGCCGCCACCACCGCCGCCCGTACCGGTTCGGCGACCGGCGCGAGTTGCGCAGATGCTCGCCCTGGCTCACCGCCTCCAGCGGGCCATCGACGCGGGCGATTACAAAGACCGGGCCGAGGTCGCGCGCCAGCTCGCGCTCACCCGGGCTCGGGTGACACAGATCCTCGACCTGCTGCTGCTAGCTCCGGATATCCAGGAGCAGATCATCTTCCTTGAGCGGGTCGATGGGCGGGAACCGGTCAGCGAGCGGAGGCTCCGCAACGTCGTCCGCTGTCCGAACTGGGATGATCAGCGTTCCGTATGGGGGTCAGCTATCTATGGGTAGGTGATCGCGTGAAACATTAGCGATTGACATCCACCAGGCTCTCGCGTACAAGAGTTTTGGTCACGTGATCGTGTGACGCGAGATGTTGATGGACGCCACTACCTACCTTCATAGCCTCGGGATCGAACCGCAGCCACCCAATTCTCCGTCGGTTGGAAAGCTCGCGCTGGCTGCTGACTTCCACATCGACAAGTCCCGCGGCGTGGTGGTGCGGCCGAAGCGAGGCGGTATCTCGGGGCGGTACCTGGATCTGCTTGCGGCCGAGTGAATCGACTACGTCCTGGTGGACGGCAAGGTCCCTGTTGCCGTGTACGGTCGCGTGGCCCTTGGTGAGGGTCTCGAGCCGCTGCGGTCCCTCCCCGTTAAACTTCCTTCGAGGTTCCCAGGGGTTGCGATGCTCCGCATCCTCGCCGATCTCCTGCTAGGTGCTACACGGAAGTCCGACAACGCGCTCGAGATCGGGTCCGGCATCATCGCCGCAAAGCAGGCCGACGAACAACAGTCGGAAGCCAAGTTGTTCACCGTAGCCACCGCTGCCGACCGCGACGGAAGCTCGGCGCGACGGATCGGGGACGCGGTTGGCCTGGTTCTTCCAGACGCGGGACCTGCCGCCGCAGCAATGGCGACGACGATGGCGCTGCTCGCTGGGTACCGTTTGACTCCGAAGTCACCTGGAGAGGCTGCGGCGCTGATCGAGTTCGTGGCCCAACTCGCCTCTCCTAAGGCCTGGGGCCTACCGTGCGCCGCCGCCTTCGCTTTCAACGGACCGTGGACGAAAGGTCGACATACGCTGGTCGTGAGCAACTCCCCGGGAGTGCAGCTGCTTCCGCTGCGCGTCGCCAACGAAGGCGCGGCTCTGCTTCCTCTCGCTGCTGCGGTGAACAATCCTCTGTTCTCCAGCCTGTTTCCCAACACGACGTTCGTGGATGCCGACTTCCTCCACTGGTCGACCGAGAGCAAGCCAGATTGCCTTGTTCTCGTGCCGCCCTTCGGGCGCACGGTTACCGACCCAGAGCTGCTGCGTGGATCTGAACTGAGCAGTCGACGCAGCCGCAAGGCATCATCTCGGCTGCCGGCAGAGACACTGTACATCGAGCATGCGGTGAGCTTGGCTGCTGCTGGCGCCCTGCTAGTCGCAGTCGTCCCGGAGGGGCTGTTGTCCAGTGCAGGGCATGCGGATTTCAGAGCCTGGCTCCTGGAGCAGGTTCAGCTCCTGGCGGTGCTTAGTCTTCCCGCCAACGCGTGCTTCATCGGGAGCGGAATCCGCTGCTCGGTCCTTTACCTCAAGAAAGTCGATCCTGTGCCCTCGGACTACTCCATTACGATGATCGAGGCAGACGAGGAGGATCTCCATGACGATGCTGAACAATCCCGGCTCGCCACAGCGATCACCGAGACGCTTGTCGAGGGTGCGCCGTGAGAATCGGGACGGTCCCGCGAGTCGGACTCGGGCCAAGACACCTTCGTCTTGACCCGTCCTTCTATCTTCGGCGATCTGGCCTGCGGCACCTCCTCGAGCGCGATGAGACAAGACACGTCTCCTTGTCCGAGATCGTCGCCGAGTTGCACGACGGCGCCCGGCTCCCGGCGGCGAAGACCGGAATCCCGTTGGTACGTCTCAGCAACGTGCGCGCGTGTGAACTCGACCTGACCGGATTGCGTTGCGTGGACCCGGCCGCGTCGAAATCGTGGCCCGAGGTTCGCGCTGGAGACGTTCTCTTTACTCGGTCGGCGGTACCGTTCAGAGCCGCCGTGGTGCCCGGTGACGCCCCGGTCCCTCTGACGGTGTCGGCTGAGATCACGGTCATCAGAACTCACGCCGCGGTGGTGCCCGAGTACCTGGCGGCGCTCCTCTCGACCAAGGCCTACAGCAAGATCCTCCAGGACCTGGCTTATCGCCGGAGTCCTTCGGCTCTCCGACGTCTTCGCCTCAGCGACATTCGCCACCTGCCCGTCCCGCTCCCTGGGCGTGGTTTGCAGGAGGAGATTCGAACCACGTACCACGCCGCGTCGCGCCTCACGGAGGACGCGAGGGACGAGCTTGGCCGTGTCGTCAGCGCCGCTCATTCCGAGATCGACGCGAGACTCGGCCAATCTGAGGTTCCGGGGCAGCGCTTCGTGGTCTCTCGGTCAGACGTCGAGCGCCGCTGGGATGTTGGCTACATGCGGGGGCAGGTGCTGCGCCACGCTCTGGCGCAGAAAACGTCAATGGCACCGCTGCGTAGCTTGGCCTCCCCAGTACCTGCGAGTCTCCGCGGGATTGACGAAAACGACGTAGTCATCGCCGTCCAGGCCAACGATATCAACGAATCCACTCTCCTGATCGAAGGGGCTCAGTCCGCGCGACTGATCGACCTGTCCTCTCGGATGCGCCAGCCGCTCACGGTGGGTGATGTGCTTCTGTGCACGACAGGACAGGGCGAACAAGTAGCCTACCTCGACAAATCGCTCGATACCGAAGGTCGTCCGCTTCTAGGCAGTGCCACATTTACCGCCCTGAGGTTCAACGACACACCACGGTTCCATGCGGTGGCCCTCGCGCACCCAGTCGTCCGGGCACAGCTCCGCCTGCTATCGAGCGGCACAGTGCAGCGATTCGTCAACAAGCGCGACCTGGATGAACTGCTCATACCCACACTTGGCATGGTTTGGCGAGAGGACTTCGACACGAGGATCGATCGCGCGATGCAGCGGCGTCGTGAAGCGCTCGGCGCCCGCGATCATCTACTCGCTGCGACGGAGCAGTTCGTTCAGAAGGGGTGGCGAACATGACCGCGCTATCTCCCGACACACGCTACGAGTGGCCCGGCCAGGTCGTCAGGGAGGCCACCCGCGCCGCTGTTCGCCCGACGGTCGGGCGTGTGCCACGCCGGCTGGCAGGGAGGGCGACGATGTCAAAGATGGACGAAGTTATCCCGCAGGCATCGCAGCTCCCTGTGTTCAACCGCATCATCCAACTCGTAGTTCTGGGTGAGAACGATCCCCGTTGGCTGCAGCAGAAAGTGGGATTCAAGAGTCAACGCAATGTTTCCTACTACGTTGAGGCTGCTCGCTGGGCACGGCTGATCCGTGAGGGTGGCGCCATCAAGCCGACCAGTCTCGGTCGACGATACGTCGCAACACGCTTTGATCCTCGAGTGGTGATTGAGGGCGTTCGCGGTCGCCCGCTCTTCGAAGATGTCATGCGCGCTTCTAAGGGTGAGCCGCCGACTCCGAAAATTGTGGAGGCCGTTCTACGACGCTGGAGTTTTCGGTACAGCCAAAGCACGCTGGTCCGGCGAGCCCATGACTTCTGCAGGCTGTTTGGTCAGCTGATGAAGGACGCGGCTTCACCGAGGATGCGCGATCTCGTCACCACTTGCTGCTGGTGCAGCTCGAGCGAAGTGCCCACCGTCGATGGCGGGCCACTACTCTGGCCGCCGTTGGCGCTTCAGCCGGTAGGCGGTCTTCGTCCATCTGCCAAAGGCGTATCCGCACGCACCACGCAACTGCAGCTCGATCTGAAGCGAGGGGGCGACTGATGACGGCGTCGATCACCGAGAGAATTCGAGATCATTTACTCCGACGCGGTCCGAGAACCACGGCACAGGTGGCAGCAGCAATCCCAGAGCTCGCCGACTGCGGCGGCGAAGAGCGAGCCCTACTGCTGATGCGCCTCGACCCACTTCTGGAGCGGGCGGGCACAACCCATTGGGCCGCTCGCGGAACAGTTCTCACCGACGAGCGCAAGGTTCATCACGCTGCCGAAGACTACTTCCACGCGCTCGACCGTCAGGGGTCGCCGCTATCCAGCGCAGCGAAGTCTATCGCTGCGCGGGCGCAGGTCGATGTGCAGCGAGTCCAGGAAATCCTGCGCGAGCGCTACGTCATCGTCGGAACCAACGTGTTCAACCGGCGCCGGAACGAGGAGAGCTGATCCATGGCCAAGAAAAAGAGCACTGCCGCACGGGATCTCCGAGAGAAGGCGAAGGAGAGGCTCGATAACCTGGGTTACTCTCAGGTCCAAGAGAGCTTCAATCTGTTCGATCCTCTTGGGGACGGGAGCATGGACGCTGTCGCTGAGCTCGCTGCGTTCGACGGTGACGAGCCGGTGATCCTGTTCGCGTCCGGAACTGCGGGCGACGCCTCCAAGGCATCGGTCCAGGACGATGCGAAATTCAAGGCGGGGCTAGGGGCCGCCGAGGGGAAGCCCTTCCGGTTCATCTGGCTGTGGGACGGGGACAACGACTTTCTCTTCGATCTGGAGAAGGACGCGCAGATCCCGGCGCTCCCGGCGCGCGACGAGTGGAAGACGGTGGCCCGGCCCATCTCGGACACTCGCACGCGGCTCGTGCAGGAGGTGTCCGCCGAGTACCACCGCGGCGACTTCCGAGCGATCCAAGGGAAGTTCAACCAGCTCCACGAGGCGATCTACTCGCGCGGTGGCGTCAAGCCGACCAACGCGGCGATCGACGAGCTCGGAAAGCTCCTCTTCTTGCGGGTCCACCTGGAGAAGTCGCCGGCATACGAGCTGACCTCCGGCGCGGGAAAAGGCAGGCGCTTCGCCGAGATCTACTCGGCCGAATACGTGCGCAAACACCAGAAGGCGGCGGTCACTCAGCTCAAGGACGCGTTCCGCGAGATCAACAACCTGCCCGAGTACCGCGCGAGCGACATCACCGGCGAGGAGCACACCATCTTCGCCTACGACGAACCGCTGCGCCTCGAGAACGCCGACGTGCTCGCGATGGCCATCGATGCCCTCGACCTGAAGGACCGTGAGGGCAACTCGATCCGCCTGTCGATTCCGGACCGGGAGCTGGTGGGCAATGGCGAGCAGGCACGACTCATGCGCGCCCACCTCATCCACGAGGATCTCCTGGGTTGGGCGTTCGACGTGTTCTTGCGCGGCAAGTATGCGAGCGACGAGGGCCTCGCCACGTACCTCACTCCGAGCCAAGTCGTCGAGTGCATGGCGCGGATCGCGTTCCACGACATGATCGACGCCGATCTCTGGGCGCGGCGCGGCGACGCCGACCAGCGCGAGCGATGGAACCCGCAGACCGAGGAGGAAGCGGCACTTCCTGCCTTCCTCTGCGGCGACATCTGCTGCGGTACCGGCCGCTTCCTGGTCGGCAGCCTGCGGGAGACCAAACGCCGCATCCTCGATGATCGGCACGTCGGGCACTCCGATGACGACAAACTACGATGGCTCTCCGCAATGAAGCGCCACAGCTTCTTCGGCGCCGACCAGGCGATGGGCTGCATCCAGAAGGCGCGGATCAACATGCTGCTGTACGGCGAGAACCACAGCCAGCTCCTGAAGGTCGACGACTCCATCACGGACGGTCATCTCGATCGGCTCGCCGGCAAGTTCGATCTGATCATGACGAACCCGCCATTCGGGTCCGGCAAGTACGACGACCCCCGGGGCCTGGCACGCATGCGCACCGCCGATCTCGGACTCGAGCTCGGCTGGTCCTGGAAGCCGGGCGACCGCAGCAAGCGGAAGGAGCTGAAGAAGTCCGACCCCGCGGCGCTGTTCATCGACCGCAATCTCCAGCTCCTCAAGCCCGGCGGCCGCCTGCTCATCGTTGTGCCCGACGGCATCCTCTGCAACTCGGGGGACGCGTACATCCGTGAGTACATCATGGGCACGAAGGACGAGGAAACCGGGGAGTTCCTCGGGGGCAAGGCGGTGGTGCGCGCGGTCGTGAGCCTGCCGACGGAGACCTTTTCTATCGCCGGCACCGGCGCGAAGACCAGCTTCATGTATCTGCAGAAGAAGCGTCACCCGGCTGACAAGCAGGGTGCGGTTTTCATGGGGGTCGCCGAGCACGTCGGGTATCTGAAGAAGGGCAAGACTGAGGTCCCGGACCCGGCTGGAAACGACCTCGTCGGGATCGCGCGCATGTTTGGCGAGGGGGATCGCGCATGACCACGATTCGCAGCGAGCGGCCCTCCTGCGCCTGGGTTTCGCCGTCCGACATCAACGGCCGCATCGACGCGGTGTTCTTTCATTGTCACTACATCCCACTTGACGACGCGCTCGCGCATTTTCCTCGGCCGGAGGTGAAGACGCTCGGGCAGCTGCTCTCGAATCCGAGGCGCGTCCTCTACCAGAAGACCACTAGTTACGCGGCGGAAGAGGCTCCTGACGGCTCGATTCCATTCATCTCGGGCGTGGATCTCGATGGCAGGTTGATGACCGTCGACTGGGCGTCGGTTCGCCACGTCGAGCGGTGGATGATCGAACGCTACCCCAAGGGTCGTCTCACCGACGGGAGCCTTCTGATTAAGGTCAAGGGACCGAATCAGCATACGGCGTTCATCACCAAGGCTGATCGTGTCGCGCTCGTCAGCGGCACTGTTTTTTTCTCCGGCGTCCGAGACTGCAATCCTCACTATCTGGCGGCCTATCTCTCGAGCGGCCCTGGCACTGCGTGGCGAAGCCGCCTGCGGACGAATACGACAGTCGAGTTCATTGGAAATGGGGAGCTACGTGCGGTTCCCATTCTCACTCCGAGCGCTCCTCTACAGCACCATATCGGAGAGAAAGTCAGGTTAGCGGAGTTGTGTCGCGCTGAAGCCGATCGCTACTGGAAGACGGCCTACGATGCTCTTGGCGATGCCATCGGGACGTCCCTCGACCCGTCGACGTTTGAGCCGAAGACGCCCGAGTCCGTGAGTGCTCCAGGATATGCTGTCGCCTCAGTCGCTCCGGCGGTAGCCCGCGTCGCTCCCCGTCGCATCCAGGGCTACATCGGTGCTCAGTTCTTCCATCCTCGACGAGCGAAAGCGCTCCTCGTCATCGAGCGCAGTGGGCTTCGGACCAAGCGTCTCGCGGAACTCGCTGTTCGGTTCTCGCGTCGAGTCGGCGCCGATGAGATGGTCCGCCTCTCGCTACCGTACGTCGGCCTCGCCCAAATCGATCCCACAACAGGCTTCATCTCACAAGAAGGAGAGGAGAAGCCGACCGGCAATAGCGCGCGGTTTGGCGCGGGCGACATACTCTTCTCGAAGCTGCGGCCATACCTCAACAAAGTTGCCATCTGCCCCGATCACATACAGCACGCAGCGGGTTCGACCGAGCTCGTAACATATCGAGCGCGCGAAGGTGTCGATCCGCATACCCTCTTCTTCATCCTGAAGTCGCCGTTGGTGCTCAACCAGGTAATCAAGATCACATCTGGCTCGACTCACCCGCGCGTGGCGCCAGACCTCATCGACGACGTCGCGATCCCGCTGGTCCCGTCCGATGCGAGGGATGCGATTTCGTCGTCGACTCGCTCGGCCCTCGCCCTTCTCCATAGGGCCACGCAGCTGGTCGCGGAGGCCAAGACCGACGTCGAAGCCCTCATCGAGGGCACACTCGACACCGATGCCATCATCGCCGGCCGCCTGAAACCACCCACCGCAGAGGAGGTGCTCGGCGCATGACGACGAGCCTTCCGGCAAGCCCTGCGACCGCTGCGCCGTTGGTCGAGCATCTCTCGACGTGGGGCGAGGTGTCCGCCTGCGAGTTGCGCCAACTCGGAGCGGCAGAGCCGTGGCTCGTGGTTCTCCGGAAAGCGAACCTCGTCGACGAGATCGAGGCCGCTGACGGCAAACCGGCCGCGTGGGCGCTTTCGAAGAGCGGCGAAGCTCTCCTCGATGTGGCGCCGGAGACCGCGACGAAGATGGCGCTATTCCAGGCCGCTGACTACCGCGCGTACCTCGTCGGCATCCTCGCAGAGGGGGCGGCGCTGGCAGCCAAGACCGAGATGCGGGGACAGCTCGAGGACTGGACTGGCGGCGACCTCTTGCCACTCCTGGACGAGATCAACGCCGCACTGGACCTAGTGGAGGCCAGTTCTGGTCGGCTGATCGATGGCAGCCGACAGGACATCGAGCGGCGTTGCGCCGGGCTGCCCGGTCGCGACGTGGACTTCAGCGGATGGGACCAGGTGCTTCTCGGCCGCTCCGGTCGGCCGAACGACCTCTTCGACTTCGCTCTGCGGAAGTTCGCGCCTCTGGCGATGCTGCCTTCGCCACGGCCCGGCGAAGGCCGTGCCGTCGTCGTACGGGCTCTGCCCCTCGCAACGACGCCCGATGCCGATCCCGGCCAGGCCCTACTGCCTGGCGGCTGGAACGTGCGCCGGCAGCGAATCCACAGCGGCATCAGTCTGTTCGACGAACACGGCCGCTACCTCTACGACCACGACCTGCCTGTACGAGAGGTCCTCCGCCCCGCCGTGCAGGACGCTCTCGTCGAGCACCCGGTCTACAAGGCCGTGGTGAACTTGGCGATCTGCTCGTGGCGGTCACCCGCCACGACGATGCCGTCGATCGGGATCAACCTGCCGCCAGGTACTGAGTTGGCCAACACCAGCCTGGTCGTTGCTGACCGCGATGCGGGGCGCCTGCGACACCTCCTCCCGCAGCTCGTCGATCTTCAGGGCGTCCGCCTCTACGGCACTAACCCAAATGGCGTGCCCGCAGACCTGATGGAGAACGTGCTTCGCGTGCTGCTCTACCACGATGTGCTGCGTCAGGTGGAGGATGAGATCCACCTTCACCCCGACTACCAGGGCACGCTGATGACGGCGGATCGACTTCACAGCGTGTTTCGTCCTGGCAAGGAGTTGCAGCGCCGAATGCTAGAGGTCGTTGGCTCTGGTCGCGAGGCAGGGGCCGGGACGAACGAGGTTCGCAGACCATGACACGCGAACACCCGTCCCCGAACCCCACGGTCACCAGCGGCGTGCCCCCCAGGCCGCTCTCCAGAACGACCAGCGTGTGGGCCTACCGCTTCATTCCTAAGTACTTTGACCTTGACCGTTGCAGGGCGGAGCTCGGGTGGATGGATATTCCGCTTCCACGACGCTCACAGCTCCCCCACGCGCGTGACCTCGTGCTCCTCGTCGCAGAGGGTGGCGAGCTTCATGCCGTCGTCGAGGTTCAGAGCCGTATGGGGAAAGTCAAAGCCCCCCGGGAGACACGCCCCTACTGGCGGAGCCGTGACTACCGAAAGGCAATACATCCAAGACTCAGGGCGCGTTTCCTACCAGACGGCGAAGTCGAACATCTCACTCTTACCGAAGCTGATCTTTCTAGATTGAAACGCAGCCCATGGTTTCTCCTCGTCCAGGACCACGTTCGAGATGAGCCTCTTCCGCTGGACACAACCTCACCGACAGAGCCTCGTACACCCAATCCAGGGCCGGAAACGGGCGACGATCATGGGGCCGAAGCTGACCACTCTGCCGGACCACAAGGCGAAGAAACGAATGTCGTAGCGGACTCCCCAGTGGGTCAAGCGCTCTCAGGTCCCGACAGCACCGATCATCGTCGGCGCGAACCAGCACCTACTGGCGCAGACGATCTCTCGGCAGAGACGCCGGACATTGCTGCCGCCACGATCGCGGACTCGCAGGCATCCGTAACCGACGAGCCACCAATTGCTGCGCAACGTGACCAGGGTGGTGGGATTCGGACCTGGGGAGAATCCCGACGACGCGTGGTGTTGGATCTGAGCCCTCACGAGTACCTCAGGGCCCTCCGCGCCAAGCAAGGACTGACGCAGCAGGCGTTCGCTCGTCGCATCGAAACCACACAGCCAACGGTATCCGCATGGGAGCGCGTTGTCGGCTCTCCGTCCGAGGACGATTGGCAGAGAATCCAGCGGGAGTTCGGCAAGATAGAGCTGGCCCGTTCAACGACAGTCTCCTGCAAGACGGCTCCAGATGAGATGTCGCGGCAATGCAGAACGCTTTTGGACTGTTTCGCCCGGTTCGGAGAGTTGACCAGAGGCGAAATCGATCGGCTCGGCATTGCACCTGACGTCCTAGCTGCCTGGACGGATTCACTCGTCTCTCTCCGGCCATCCAATGTCCTTGTCGCCACTCCGCTGTTCCTCTCACTCGTAGGGAAAGGCACTTCGCCGGCTGGATTCACGACCCAGCTCGCTGTCCTGCTCATGGGCGAACAGGTGCAACGCGTCATGAACGATCCGGTCGAGTCGCTCGAGCGTCATGTGTGGGAGCACTTTGGCGCGTGGCACCTGCCCCAGCCACAGGCGGAGTACGCGACGTGCCACGGCTACCTCGCGGCCCCGGCGATCGAAGCCGCGGACAAGGCAGCGTGCGGACGGCTGGACCTCTACGCACAGCTTCCATCCAGCGTGCTGGCCGAACTCGTGCGGGATCCAGAATTCTTGTCAGAACAGCAGCGATGGAGTGCCCAGGCCGCGGGCAAGAACAACCTGGGCGTGCTGAGCAGACAGATCAAAGTCGGCGTCCGTCGGCCGCTGTTCCTCTCCCACTGCCGACTGCCTGAAATCGACGGCGGACAGCCGATGCTCGCCAGCGTGCCAGAGTCGGACGTCTTGACCCGCACCTACGTTGTGGCAGGCCTCCCACTCTGCACGCACGAGGAATGGACCGCCGGTGGGACGCTGAGCCGCGACGATCTCACTACGCGACTGCTCGAGCACCCACTCCACGCCGTGATCTTGCAGTTCGAGGCACATCGCATGATGGCCAGCCTCTCTGGGAAAACCGCCGCCGTGCTAACCCAGGCGACTGATGGGACGTGCGTTGTCGAACATGAAGGCGGTCACGTCGTGCCTCTTTGGAAGACGTGCCGCGCGCTTCTGGAGGACCTCGGATTCTGGCCAGTGGCGGACTCGGTCGACGACTCCTACTGGGCGTCGGCCACCGAGGTCGCACTTGCGAACCTGACCGCAGTCGATGTGTTGGAGCTGTCCGTCAGCCGCTACCGACTCACGGAGACCTTCGCCTCGAAGCTCAAGGCCCACCCCAGTCATCCGCAGAACCGTGGCGAGAAGGCCTTTCGAGTACGGCTGCTTCAGCACCTCGAAGGCTCGAATGGAGGGAGGCGATGAGCGAGAGCGTGCGAATCGCGCTGCCGAAGCTCTTCCTGTGGAGCGAGCCCAGCCGCTTCCAGGAGTACCCGGAGGCGCTCGCGAGAGCACAGGCGGGTCGCCAGTACACGCGCGTCGAGGTTGAGCGAGAGCTGTTCGACGTCGTGCCGACGCTTCAGTTTGAGCACGGCGCACCGCGCGGAAAGAGGACCGACGGGATCGTGAACCTTTACGGGCTCGAGCGAACCGGTGATCGCTACCGCTTGAATGGGCTTGGCCTCCTGCATAGGGCAAGCGGACGGATTTCCGTCAGCGAAGATGGCCTTCGGCTCGGGTCGCTCTACAGAGAAAACCCGGCAGCGGCTACGTGGGCCGAAGAGCTTGCCCGAATGATCGCGCTTCGAGAACCGCGCACTCGGTTGATCCTGCTTCTGATGGCGGAGGGAGCTGAGTTGCTTGCGGAGTTCGCGGATACCGACCCGTCGTCTTCGATCGAGCTGCGGCTGTCCGACGGGGAGCGACTCGCGATCCGGTGGTCTGGAAGCGACGAGTTCAACACCTTGCTCCAGCAGTATGCATACGGCGCCATTGGGCCTCATTGGACGAATGTCCTTGGAATAGGTCGGGAAACCTCGATCTCGCTCGAGGGCGTGGTTCACGGTCGACCTCCAAGCACCAACGGTCTCTCGACGGCCCTCCGGCGTTCGCTCACCGTGTTCCATGACCTCGGACTGTTCGAGGGCGACGCCGACGGCTGGACTCTGAACAACCACACGACAGCACGCAGGCTGGGTGCATGCGTGGTGCGCTCCCTGGGCGGGGGTGATCAGGAACTGACGCTCACAGATGATCAAGCCTTCACCCGTGCTCTAGCGGACACGGTCGATGCCGACGGGTTCGTGATCGTGGCCCGTCTCGCCGACCGCTTCGGGGAACTCCTGAATGTGCCAGCGCCGGAGCGAACCGTGGTCTTCGACACGTTCGTGCGCGGTGCCATGTACCACGAGCGTCTTCGAATCATCGAGCGACACCCCGGCCAACCCCGCATGGGGCGCGGCCTCTTTGGCGAGACGGGTAGCCGTCGGATCCGACTCGATTTTCACATCTCAGAACCACACCCGGCCGCTGTGCCAAAGACATCTTCCTCGCTGGATCACGCCAGGGAGAACACCGGAGAAGACCTATGACCGTTTCGAAGAAGCCATGGGCGTCCAAGGGCGTCGCGCTATACCCGCCCAGTTTCTGCATGGTGGGCCAGAACCAGGTGTTCAACGCCCTTCACCAGTTTCGTCGGTCCTTCTGGGATGGATCGACCAACGACATGGCCGGGTTTTTCGTCGCCTTCGGGGACTGGGGCCTCGGCAAGACCCGACTCGGCTACGAGCTGATCGCTGAGGTGAGCGGGCGCGTCGACGAATGGTTGCTCAATCGTATCGAGCATGTCATCGCGCCCTTTCACCGCACGGAGACCAAAGCGCGGGTCCTGGAGCCGGCGCTGAAGGATGGCGTCCTTCCGCTGTACGTGCGTTACAGCGCCGTCTGCGACGAGGATCTCGACGCCCCAACCTGGGTTCCGCGGCTGACCGTCGTGGCCCTGCAGCACACGTTGGACGCGGCGCCGGCTGCAGGTGGGCCGAGCGAGCTCTACGGCGACATCAAGAATGCGCTGCATGCCAAGGGAGTCGACCTCGCAGCGCTCGAAGTCGTGCGAAACGAGTCGATGTCGTATGACGAGCGCGTAACGGCAGCAATGGAGATCCTACGTCCCGCGGGTATCAGGCATCTGTGGGTGGTCGTGGATGAGGTCGAGACCCCCGCCGACTTAAAGAAGGGGCTGCGCGAGGACACCCAGACGCCGCTCGATGATGAGTACCTGCTCATGGTCTCGGAGGTCATCAAGCATGAGAACTGGCGGGCGCAGCACCCGTACGTCAACTTCCTTCTGCTCTGCTCGATGGGAATGCGGGACCAGATCCACATCGGGCCGAACCTCCGTCGTGCGAACAGTGTAACGCTGGAGCCCAATCAGGTCACCGACGTCCAGAGTTACGTCAACCACATCAAGGGGGCGCTTCCCGATCCCCAGTCGGTCAACTACCCGCCCGGGACACTTGAGGGTGCCTTCCTCGCTGCCAATCGCAACTTCGGCTGGCTGAACGTCGTGATGGCGGCAATCCACGAGGCGTACCTTCGCCATTGCGAGGGTGGCGACACGCCGAAGGCATGGGAGTTGCTTCGCGAGTTCGCCAGGACCCACGGTAGCGCCAGCCACATCTTTAACGACACCGCCGTCCTCCCGTTGGTCGGAAGCGTCGAAGGTGTTTCCAAGGCCGACGTGGAACGACTCATCTATGGCCAGCTCCCGGTGCCAGTGGGTGGGACATCGTCAGCTTCTGTGACGTCGCCCATGGCGGACGCACTCCTCACGCACGAGATCGCGGGTCGCGGCCGTGCCTTTGCGAAGCTCGTCCAGGTCCATATCGACGAGCGCGGCCTCGCCAATGAGATCACCAAGCCTGACGTGGGATTCAAGGCCCGCGAGGGACAGACGGACACCTACTACACGCCGACCTGCGAGATCTCGGTGGTCGGGCTGCTCGAGGCGCTGCGGGCATTCTCCGTGACCATCGGCGAAGGCGGCGCGGGCGAAACCGGCGACTTCGTGATCTACGAAAACCTGGAGCAGTGGAGCGAGCAGCTCGCTGCCCTCTACCCACGTGAAGGGATCGAGTTCGCCGCGGAAGCTCTGCATAGAATCTTCATGCGGACGGAGTACCAGGTCGGCGGCGCCGGCTTCGTCGGTATGTCCTTTCGCCTCTGGCGTGAGTTCAACAAGCTACTCGTCAAGCAAGCCGAGTCTGTTCGGTTCCTAAAGGACGGCCACCAGGAGCAGAAGCTCGAGCAGCACGTCAAGGACGTCTCGCAAGCGCGCCAGAAGCGGGCTGCGGCGGTGTGTCTCGGTCTAGCCAAGCTGCTGGACGAACAGCTTACCGACACGGGGCAGGCGGCGGGGCTCAACGATGTCCCCCACCAGATCCTCCGTTCGGACTTTGTCTCGCCCTCGCTCGATGGCCTTCGGGTGACCCCCGACGGACGGGTCACCATTGTGTATTGCGAAGATGAGCAACGCACCGTGGACCGGCTCAAGTCGCTTATGGGACTGGAGGCCGTTCACCCGATCCTGGTCCTGTTCCCGGCAACCGCGGATGTCGCAGCCTTTGAGGAGCTAATCGACGCGATACCGGCACTCAAACGCTGCATAGCAATGCGTCGCCTGGTGAGCCAAGAAGAGGAGTTCTACCTGAAGTACTCCGCGCTCGGATCAGCTGTGGAGCGGACTGCCCGTCTGAGCAACTACGCCTACGGCCTGAAAGGGTCGTACCTGCGGGCGTGGGACGATTCCACCCGCGCATGGGCCAACAATGTCCGGCGAAGCGGCTACCTGGTGACGCCGGTATGGAGCCGTGCTCGGAACACTTTCGCGGCTGACTTCGCCAAGGGCTATCGCTACATGCTCGCTCAGGGCCAGTCCCTCGATGCCGCGCACAAGGACCACGGTGGCCCGCTAGACGACGTCGAGTTCGAGAACTGCCGACAGGGGGCAAAGAAGAACGTCGATACGCCAGCCGCGTGGAAGCATGGTGATCTGCTCGGCGTTCTCACGACCGACGGCACGAACACGGCCAGAGTTCCCCGGTGCTTCTTTGCGCTTCTCCAGGAGCTGCGGACGCAGTCGTCGCTGGCGAAGCTTGCCAAACGCTTCTACTTCGCCGTGCCCCAGAAGGAGATGAAGGCCGTCCAACAGCTTGAGCAGATCCTCGAGCTGTTGGTCGGGATCGGCGCGATTCAGAAAACGGGTGAACTCTACCGTGCCGTCGACAGCAAGATCCTCGAAGCTCGGCGCCAGTCGGCGTCGAGTTGGCTCAAGAACCAGTGCAAGAGCGCGATCAAAGAACTCGACGATCTGTTTCCCACGCAAGCAGGGGTGCTCCTCAATGCCACGTACCCAGCCGCTGGGGGCAAGCTGAAGGATGCTGAGAAGCAGCTCGGATCGATCGACTTCGGGCACCTGACCGTCGCCGACGTGACAACGCTTACCGACGAGGCGTTCAAGAAACTTGTTAATGAAATCTCGGGGGTCGAGGCACTGATTGTCGGGGTCTGCCCTCTCGACATCGGCGAGCAGACGCACCAGGCGTTTGACTGCTCGCCGGCGCGTATCGTCGCCTTCGAGACGCGCTTCAGCAACCTTTCCCTATGGGAGAAGGTGTCGTTCCTGTCGTGGCTCAAGACGACATTCCTCGGCGCCCGCGACGAGATGCTTCAAGAGATCGATGATCTGCTTGGTGAAGCCGGCGGGCTCGACACTGTGGACGGTGAGCCGTTCCCGGTCGCTGCCGTGACGCTGCCGCTGAAGGCGATCAAGAGCGAGCTGGAGAACGCTGTGAAGGGCCCGGCTGCGGGGACGCAGACCCGAATGGCGACCATCAAGGTGGCGGGCTACACGCTGCTCATCGACCAGTACCTGGTCGAGTCGAAATTCGACGACGCGTGGAAACGCCTCGATGCTCTGCGTACGCTCATCAGCAAGGAGCGTTCCCAGAGCTTCTTCGCCAGGTTCAAGAAGCTCCACGACCAGTGGGGCGCGTCGGTCAAGGACTTCAAACAAGCCGAGTCAGCCTGGAAAGGGCTCGCGGCCTTTGTGGCGGACGCGCCGCCCTCGGTGACAGACACTATGACAGCCCTCAAGAACACATTAATGAAGTTCGGCGGGCTCGTCCGCGGCGGACTGAAGCAGCAGATCCAGAACCAGATCGACAGCGTCGATGAAGCGGACCTGATCGACTCGCTCCAGACGGAGGTGCAGGCGGCAGCCGAGAAGCTGCAGGGTCTCGAAGGTCAGGTTCAGAGCCGGGAACAGGAACTGCTTCAACAACTACTGACCGTTATTCGTGGCGACGAGCTGCGAGCGCTCAACCGTGTTCGAAAAGTGAGAAGCCAGGCGGCTACAGCCGAGCCGGCGCGCGCAGCGACGTACGGGAAGACCAAGTCGGCTTATGAGGCATTCAATGGCGAGGTCCGCAAGGAGGGACGAGGGTACTTCGAGGACGCGGGCAAGACGACCCATTGGTCGCTGTGGGTGGAGATCTGCAGCGGATTGGAAGCCGCTACCTACGTTGAGGATCAGCACCCGGACCATGCGGACATCATCCGGGAGTGCAAGGAGATGAAGCTCGTCCGCTCGAAGTTGGAGCTGCGATGAAGACGCTCGTATGGGAACAGCAGTCGGACTTGTTCGAGATCAGCGTGCTCGAGCAGACGGCCGAAGTGGAGGCAGGTTCGTTCGACGTGCTCCGCGATGACGCAGCCATGCCGGTCGTGCTCATCGGCCGCGCGCTGATGCCGCAGCAGCTGGGCGTCATCCGGTCGCTTGCGGACGGAGTGTTCAGAACAGGGCGCTGCCTGCTGATCGTCCCCCCCTACGGCGATCTCGATGTCGGCCGCTACCTGGACACACCGATCGGAATGCGCCTTCTCCGGCGGCCGACCGAGTCCAAGGTAAGAATTCTAGAGACGGCGCCGCGCCTGGAGCTGGGTACGGAGCTGACGGTGCGGTCGGACCAGGTCATCGAGACGGGGCTCGGGGCGGGCGTTATCGCTGCAGACGGCTCTGGACGGCCGGTCGTCCTGCGCTACCAACCGCGAAATACATCCGGCGCGGCCATCGTCGCGACAACACAACTCCTGTCCTACACGGCATTGTCGTCAGAAGAAGACCGGCAGGCGTTGCTGATACAGTTGCTGAGGTGGCGCAACGCAGGCGCAGACGAGGTGCGGCATGTCGGCGTCGGGGAACCATCCGTCGATCCGGTCGACCTGGGACATGTCGCGACGATCCTTGTTGCGCTCGGTGCCTCAGGGGTCGTTGATGCCGAACGCCTGCGCAGTCTGGCGGGGACGTTCCTCGATCTCAAGTTGGATCGGGCGGCAGTAGAGGGGGTGTTGGGGCGCCTTGAGGTTGAGGGCGTCTTGACCAGAGGCACCGAGGATGAGCGCGTTATCCAATATGACGCCCTGGAGAACGCCCTCGAACATCTCGGTCTCCACGCGTATGCGAGGGAGCTCCAAGAGATCGCGAAGGAGTTCTCGGAGGTGCGCACATGAAGAGCATCGACCTCTCACGAGCGCTGGCGGCAGCGATGAGCCTGCGACTTCCCGGCACCGTCGGAAAGATCGCCAACAAGATGCGATACATCGACGACAAGGCGCCGCTTTTCGTCAAGGGCGGCGTCATTCGAAACGTCGAGGCCAGGCGGTTTGAGCGAATCCACGCCGCAGGTGTGTCCTCCCGCAGCCGTAGCATCCCGGCTCTCGGAGGCGTGTTGTACGGTGCTGCCGCCCTTCGACACGACATTGTGGTTACAGGCAGCGAGGTCACCGAAGGCCACCAAGACAGCCGCGTCGACATCAACGACATGAACTTCCTCGACGCATCGGAGCGTCTGGCGTGGAAGGAGTACATCCTAGTCTACCGCCTTCTCGCCGATGTTATGGATGCGGAGTCAAAGCCCGACATCGTCTTCGTCGACATCCCGCTGCTCGTGCCGCGGGCCGAGCAAAGCCTGAGCCTCGCCGAGCCTGACGTTCAGGAAGAATGGCGCGAGCTCATCGAGGTCATGGAGGGATTCTGGCAAAGGTACCTGCCCGCGATCTACCCGAATGACCCTGACGGTCCGTTCCTCGTGTCGCTTCAATCGAAGAAGGACCTCAACGCCGCAGTCCTGAATGCGCTCCGTGAAAAGGGTGCGGAGGGAACGCCTGAGCCCATCGACCTGGACGCGATCGAGCTCGTACAGAAGGAGTGGGCCCAGCTTCGGAGAGTGGGCATCATGCGCTTCCTCCGCGGTACATTGCGAGCCGGACATCGCACCGCGGCGTACTACTACGAGGCTCTCGGCCGCCAGATGAAGCGCTTCGAGCCGCGCACAGTGGCCAACCACGGTCTAATCGGATTCCACATCCAGGTCGGGCTTCGGACCCCGGTGTGGAAAATGGAGACCGTGGGCGCGCCAGGCCAGTGGACGACCGAGAAGCTGGACGAGCTTGCCAGCCTCACGGCGTTCCTCACGCTTCACGATAACCCAAGTATGAAGCCGCTGCCGCTCTGGTACGCGGAACAACTCGTGCGGATGCCGCGCGAGGTCCTGTTGAACTATCTGCGCTCAACCCTCGGGATGCTCCGGGAACGGGCCGTTGATCAAGCGTGGCTCGAAGGCATCGAGTCCATAGCCGACGAGGAATAGCCAATGCTCAAAAACGACGACAACTACATCGGCAAGCTTGTTGGCAACACGGGCCAGGCAAACAAACTGACGGTGGCGCTTCGGACGAGCTTCTCTGCCCGAAGGGGCGAGTTCGTGCGGATCGCCCACCAGGAACGGGAAGCGGATCCTCGCCTCGACGTGCTGGGTCGGATCGTGTCCCTGTCGCGATCGAACATCCTGTTCAGTCAGGCACTTGGCGAGGGAATCAGCGAAGTCGAAGTTCTTCCACAGTCGCGTATCTCCGGCGAAACCGTCTACGGCACCATAGAGTTGGTTGGGTTCAAGGACCCGTACACTGCGGAGATCAGGATCCCTCGCCGGCCCCTCAATCCGGGCACCAAGGTTTACGGCGTCGACTACGCCTTCCTCACCAGCTTCTACGAGTTCTCCGAAGACACCAGCATCCACCTCGGAAACCTCGTTGGCTACGAGAAGGGCGACAACATTGTTCCAGTTTACTTGGACGCGAACACGCTGGTCACGGAGCACCTCGCGGTTCTCGCAATGACCGGATCCGGGAAGAGCTACACCGTCGGTCGCATCATCGAGCGACTCGTGGCGCAGCTGAACGCGTCAGTCGTCGTGTTCGATCCCCATGGTGAGTACGGCAAGGCGTTCCGAGGAGGCAAGGTCACGTTCAACGAGCGACTTGACCGTGTCGAAGACCGCCGTGACCGAGAGAAGCTCGACGAGATCCAGAAGCAGCTCCTGAGTCTCCAGGAACGTGGCGGCGGTATCACCGTGTACACGCCGCAGATCCAGAGCTTCAGCGAGAAGTACGCCGGCCAAAACCGGCAACTCGCCTTGCAGCTGGACCATTTCGACGTGGACGAGTTCAGCGGCGTGCTCCCTGGCTTGACGGAACCGCAGCAGCGCGTGCTCGACGTGGCGCTGCGCTATTGGAAAGAGAACTTCGATGAGCCCCGCGACATCCAGGAACTCTTCTCAGTCTTGGACGACCTAGAGCGTCTGAAGACTTGGGTCACCCAGTCGGGAAGTCAGGGAGAGGCCAGCGCACTAAAGGGCGGAAGCGCCAACATCGCTGCGATCCGCCTGCGCCGGATGATCAACGAGGCGCAGAGTTTCTACAGCGCCGCCGCTGGCGAGCCCTTCGACGTCTACGCGATGGTGGGCGACGACAGCGAGCAATTTGGGCGGCTCTGCATCGTCGACTTGCAGGGCCTCTCAACGACGGCTCGACAGGTCATCGTCGCGTTGATCTCCAGCGAGCTCATGAAGGCCGCTGGTGACAAGCAAAGGCCCGCACGTCCCGTGTTCGTCGTCTACGAAGAGGGACACAACTTCGCGCCAAACGGGGAGGCGTCGATCTCGAAGAACATCATCAAGCGCATCGCAGCTGAAGGCCGGAAGTTCGGCGTCGGCTTCGCCATCGTGAGCCAGCGTCCGAGCAAACTGGACTCCGACGTGACGAGCCAATGCAACACCATCGTGGCGATGCGAATCAAGAACCCGGACGACCAGCGCTTCATCCAGAAAACCTCCGACTTCTTCTCGGCAGCCGACCTCGCAGAGCTTCCCACGCTATCGACCGGCGAGGCTCTGGTTTGCGGGCGGGCCATCATTGCCCCTCTCGTCGTGAAGGTTGGGACCAAAGCGCTGATCCACGGTGGTGAATCGCCACGTGTCTGTGAGCGCTGGGGGAGAGCCCCGAGCGAATGAGCGACACCCCCACATTCGCCAGCCAGGTCCTCGACGCGCTGTGCGACGCCTCCCTGATGGAACGTCACTTCCCGATGCTGCTCCGGGGTGGCATTCCTGACGTGGGGCTCACGGTGCACTCGCACTTCCTGACCTTCCTGGCGACCGCCGGTCAGCAGACCGGCCATGCAGCGGTAGCTGAGTGTCCCGTGGCATGGACTGGCGACTACTCGCGCCTGGGTGACGTCCGTGCCGACTCGGTTTGGTTTGACCACGAGACACTCGAACCGGTCGCCGCCTTCGAATTCGAACGGTTCGAGCGCGGAGACGAGCCGAAGCTTCGCCAGAAGGTTCAAAACCTCGCCATCGCATCGCTGGCTACGCCCGGCTTGAAGATGACGGCGCTGATCTACTGGGTCCGAACGGGATCGGCCCCGCGCAGCATGGAGAGCGTGGTCGGGTGCTACCGAGAAGGCTTCCGTCGACGTGGGCAGCAGGTAGCCGGCGGCAAGGCCCCTCTCATAATCGTCAAGTGTGTCCTCCGGCATGGCGAAGGTGATCGCCTGGTCTTCGGCGAATTCCTGCGAGACGAGCGCAACGAACGCATCGCGCTAGGAGGTCTCTAGGCATGGCCCTGATCGTCTTTCGCGCGAGCGAGGGTCAGCTTCTCGGAGACCGTTTCCGACTCCTCAGTGAGGTCGGCAAGGGGAGCTTCGGCGAGGTGTGGCGAGCGCGACGGACATCGGACGGGGCTGTCGTTGCGCTGAAGATCCCGAAAGATCAGGAGAAGGGGGAGGAAATCCTGCGGCGCGAGTCGGACATCGTCCGCGACATTCACCACCCGAACATCGTCCGCGTCCACGGCTACCACAACATCAGCGAGGTCTTCGTCATCGAGATGGAGTACGTCGACGGCTACAGCCTCGCTCGCATCCTCGATGGTGTGAACACGAGCTCACCGCTCACTTTCGACCGAATGCTCGAGTGGACGTTGCAGATCCTCGACGGCCTGGCCGCCGTCCACGACGCGAATATTTCGCACAACGACCTCAAGCCGGATAACGTCTTGATCGACTCCGCAAGCGGCGGAGCGAAGCTCACGGACTTCGGCCTGAGTCGGCGGCTGGAGGATGTATGGGTCTGGACGAAGCGGCACGGGACAGAGGCGTACATGGCGCCCGAGGTTGCGCTTGACGGGCGACGTGGCCGCAACGTCAGCGACATCTACTCCCTGGGCGTGCTGCTATACGAGATGGCGACCGGCCGTCTCCCGTACAACACGCCGCATCAGCTCCTCACGGGCGTGACTGTCGCCAGGCCTCGGGAGCTCAACCGCGACATCCCCATCGAGTTGGAGGCGGTCATCCTCCGTTCCATGGAGCGGCGAGCCGAAAAGCGCTACCCGGACTGCGTGACGATGCGGATCGATGTCGAGGCATGCCTCGCCGCGATCCGGCAAACTGAGACAGGTCCGGACCTACCTGTTCGCGTCGAGCCCTCCCAGATCGGGTTCCGGCCTCCTTCTTCGAGCCCTCTCTACTACCTAGAACTGGCCAAGCAAAAGCTGGCCGAGGAGGACGCACAGGGAGCGCTCGAGGCAGCGGAAGCCGCAGTCGATCGGAGCGATGGACACCCCCAATACTTGCGTATGCTCGGGGGGATCTGCCTACGGCTCGGATACCACCGGAAGGCCACGGATGCTTACGAACGGCTGCTCGCGACATACGAGCGCGGCTATCCCGTTGAGGTACATCAGCGGCGCGAAGTGCTCGAGCGCCTTGGCCAGCTCCACATCCAGTTGCAGAACTACGCGAAGGCTGTCGTGGTCTACGAGACGCTCGTCGACCTCGTTGACCGGCCATACAGCCACTTTAGGCTAGCAATCGCGGCGGGGTTGGACGGTGACTACGATCGCGCGATCGAACTCCTCGAGCGCGTGCGCAGGGACAGGCCCGACGCGGTCGTGGTTTACAGCAAGCTCGCCTGGTCGCACGCACTGAACGGCAACGACCGGCTCGCTCTCAGCTTTTACAACCAGGCGCTTGCGCTGGACGCGTACGACCTCTTCAGCCTGTTTCACCTCGGCCAGTACTACCACATGGTCGGCGACCGCCGCCGATCGGCCGAGTACTTCAAGCGAGTCATCGATGCGGACCGGGAGGGGGCCTACACGGCGAAGGTCCACGAGCTCCTGGGTGATGGGCTGTAGGATGACGGGGACGCGGAAGGCACAGACGCATGGAGTTTCTCGTGCAGCTCTGCACAGGTCATCGCCGATCACGCACGCCACGTGTCGCCCCCACGTGCGCGCCGGGGCCCGGAGGCTGGCCCGTTGCCGCGCCAGCGCCCGGGCGCGCGACACGGGCCAATGTGGGCGGCCGTGGGCGAAGCGTTGAAGCGTTGGCGGCCATCCGGGCCGCCTGCGGCGCTGCCAGCCGGCCAGGTCACCTGTTAACCACAGCGCCGAGCCCCTGGCCGGCTCGTTCAGTTGGCTGGATCGATCGTGCGTGGAGCTGAATGCTCCTAACGAAAAAGGGGCCCCCTTGCCGGGGGCTCCCTTTTTCGTTGGGCGCCTGCGGCGCCCGGCGGGGCGGGACTCGCTACGGGCGCCGGGGGCGCCGGGTGGTTCGACT